>Ga0247727_10000238_pt1 | contig 132040 bp, 61 predicted proteins | sample WisWelCaveWW1625_FD_202498 | JGI IMG/M metagenome (GOLD analysis project Ga0247727, IMG submission 202498) | Biofilm microbial communities from Wishing Well Cave, Virginia, United States - WW16-25 | ecosystem: Environmental > Aquatic > Deep subsurface > Groundwater > Cave microbial mat... | reverse complement strand
ACTCTACGTGGCGACCAGCGCCGGCATGACCGGCACAGGCGGCCTCCTCACCTCTACATGGGGACAGTGGATCAGCCTCGGTGCCGTGCTCGGTACCATCATGTGGTTCAACGTCTGGTTCATCATCTGGCCGTCCCAGCAGAAGATTATCGGCTGGGTGAAAGCCGGTCAGAGTCCTCCGGAGATGGCGGGCATAGTAAGCAAAGCGGCGCTCGCATCGCGCATCAACACGTTCCTCTCGGTACCAATGCTCTTCTGCATGGGAGCCGCCAGCCACTTCCCATCGTTCACCCTGGTGTCGGTGATCGCAGTCTTCGTCATCGGCTTCGGCATCGTCAAAGGCCTCTACCAGCTTTCAGCAAAGGTGCAGGGTTTCTAGACACGCACCGCGCATTGAACAGATTGGCTGTGCCAGAAAACACAGAACCCTCATCCAGCGTGACCGGATGAGGGTTCTGTGTTCCAGTCTCTGAAGGTAGTGGTCAGCAGTATCGCAATGCAAAAGTCACGACTCTCAACCGGGCGCAGCTTCTTGGAACGTAAACGTGATCTCCTGCTCCTCGCCTGCGCCCACCAGCACCTGCTGACTCTGGACACCGAACCGCTCGTGCCACGCCTCCACAGTGTAGGTACCGGCCGGCAGGTTCGGTAACGCAAAACTCCCATCCGGACCGCTCACGGCGAAATACGGGTGCGGCAGCACACCGAGATACCCCACCATCCACGGATGCACATCGCATTTGAGCGCGATCATCACCTCGGGAACGGAGATCTGCTTGGTCTGTTTCATCCCCTGGAATGGCAGCCCGAAGTTCCACCCACGCGACTGCTTCGCGTACGAGTGGATATTATGCAACGTCGGATCGCTGTTGAGAAACAGGATCGGCTGATTGACCTGAGCGCCGGTGACATGCGGGATGTACATACACCCCTGCTGATCGATCGTCACTGGCGTCGATGGCGTGGCGAACGCATAGCTCTCCAATCCCTCTTTCACATAAACGAAGACATTCTGCAAACGGCCATCCTGTGCCAATACCTCTTCATCCAGCACCGGCTCATGGTGCAACGCACTACACTCCGGATTGCCCTGCATCCGCACTTCCTTGCGTGCCGGTGGCTCGCCTTGAAAGTACACAGTACCCCTGAGCGTGCCAACGGTGGCTGGATCGATCGGCGTCGCCTGCTGCGCCACCTCTGGCCCAGACGATGCCGCCGTCCGCCCCGGCGCTCCCGACGACTCCTGCTTCCCCTGACCACACCCAGCAAGCAACCCAACACCCACCACCATTGCCCAGATGATGCTCTTGCGATAGCTCACAATATCCACCCTCATGCCACACACCACAACAACCCCACCCCTTGCAACACGTCGCCGTTGATGCTCAATGCCCCGCCGACACCTCGGCAGCCCAAGCCAGGAATCGCCACATCGCCACGTAATGCTGCCGGACGAACGCTCGAAAGATCCGCGGCGTGATATCGTGGGCGCGCAGCAACCGGCCTTGCGCATCCTTCACGCCATATGTCTCCATCCGCCAACGCAGCAGCTCAGACCGCCACGGACGATACCCGTCAGGCCCCATCAATCGCGCCGCCGCACATACCACCCGCCACCACCGCACCTGCTCTATCCCTCCGATCAAATCACAATCAGCCGCGCATCCATCGCGGACGTCAGGAACGTCGTATAGCCAATCACCCCATCGAGCTTCTGCTGTTGCTCCGGCGTCAACCGCAGCATCATCACCGACTGCGAACAACCGTAGATCTTGACCGAGCCGTTCCGCTTGCACTGATCCAGCAAATCCTGAATGCTCGGGATCGTGCCATGATGGATACTGTCGGCGTAGATCTGATTGATCTCCGGATCATCCAGCGATGGCTTCGCCTCGTCCATCGTATCGGTTACATACCGTCGCAACGCATCGTATGTCAGAAGCGCCGACGCCTCCCACCCCATCGCCACCGATGTAGCGATCAACGTCGTCATCAGATGCAACCGGTTGTACGAACTGCCTTGCACGATCAGCGCCAGCTTCATGGCGGCATTATAGCAAGACACCGGCTCCAAGCCACAAGTTACAAGCTACAAGTAGAGCCAGGCAACGTCTCGATCTTTACTTGCGGCTTGCCAGCTGAAAGCTTGCGTCCAACGTGCGCACGCTCACTGAACCGCTTTCCGATGCCACGACTCCGCCAAGTAACCGGCAGCATCGATCGACGCACCCAGCGCCAGAAAGCCGAGATCTTTGAGGATCACGAAGTCATGGGCGCGAACAAACGGCTCCAGCCATCCCGCCAACGCCGATGACTCGGACGCCAACGATTGGTCGACCATCGGTAGCTGCAACCGTTGAGCGGAAGAGAGGATGGCCGGATCGGACGCGCAGAATACTGCCTGCGCGTCGGGTCGCCAGCGGTAGATGGCGTGATGGATCGATGCGCTAGCAAACGGGATGGCCGTACCGCGACACCGGAGTCGCACGCAGCACGGCGTCTCCTCGCAGCCGACGACTTCCACAAACTGCGCCGGCTTCATCGATGTAAAATCCACGTGTGCGCCAGACACGATGAACCCTTCTGACGTGCGGAAGCTAACGCCCCACTCATACCCTGCGGCGCGCCGGGCGGATCCCACCGACCACTCAGCTAGGCGGCGACACCAGACGATCAACTCCGCCAGCCGCGGATCGTCCGGCACACGCCGATCGAGAAATTCTGTCTCACAAACCAGCGCAGACTCGTCGTATCCCATTGACGGTCGCGGGCACCATCCCCCGCTCCGTGATAATGTCCTGAATGTACGTGGCCGGCGTGACATCGAACGCCGGATTGCGCACCTGGCATCCGGGCGGAGCAATCCTCACTGTGACCTCGCGACCATCACCCGCCAAACCCGTCACGGTCAACACCTCCTCCGCATTCCGCTCCTCGATCGGAATATGGTCGCCGGACGGACAGTTCGGATCAATCGTCGAACACGGCGCCGCCACACAGAACGGAATGCCATGCGTTTTGGCGAGCACCGCCAGCGAGAACGTCCCGATCTTGTTCGCGACGTCGCCGTTGGCGGCAATCCGATCCGCTCCAACGATCACTAGGTCGACCTCGCCACGACGCATGAGCGATCCAGCCGCCACATCAGCGATCAGCGCGTGCGGCACACCCTCCTGCGCCAACTCCCACGCCGTCAGCTTCGCCCCCTGCCCCCGCGGCCGTGTTTCGTCCACATAGACAAAGGGCCGCTTGCCCTTGCGCATCGCTACATACACCGGTGCAAGCGCCGTACCCCAATCAGCGAACGCCAGCCAGCCGGCGTTGCAATGCGTCAACACCCGCCCTCGATCCGGAATGAGCGACTCGCCGATCTGGCCGATCCGCTCGCCAGCCGCCGCATCTTCGTCAGCGATCGCCTGCGCCTCCTCCACCGCCTTCCGACGCGCCGCCTCCGGCCGATCCACCAGCGGCTTCACAGCCGCCACCACCCGATCAACCGCGTAAAAGAGATTCTGCGCCGTTGGTCGCGTCGCCCGCAGGACCGTCGCCGCCTCCTCGATCCACGGCCAGAACGCCTCTCCGGTAGGCGCCGATAGCACCGCTTGCGCCATCCCAAAACCGGCCGTCACGCCGATCGCCCCCGCGCCGCGCGTCAGCATCGAGCGAATCGCCTCAGCGGTGTCGCGATACGTCGGCAGCGTCGCCACTTCGAATCGATGTGGTAGACGGTGCTGATCGATCGCCTTGACGACCGTCCCTTCCATCCATACTGTGCGGTAATGCGTCCCGTTCACGCGCATAACGACAACCTCCGGCCTCAAGATTTAAGCTACAAGCTGCAAGTAAAACCAAAGGCGACATGCGACTTTCGACATTTGACCTTTGATCAAAACCATCAACGCCTTTGACTCTGGTCGAAGGTCACAAGTCGAAGGTCACAAGTCGCTCGCCTACTCCTCACCATTCTCACATTCGCAGCCTGAAGCTCGTGGCTCATACCTAACGTCTGATGTTATACTATCGCCCAATGGCGACGACAACAGCTGTGGAAGACTACATCCTGACGGAACTGAGCCGCAGCGCCGAACGCTCGCCCCGCACCATCCGACGGCTCAAGCGCGACGCCGGACGCCGGTTCGGCACCAACACGATCAGTCACGACCGGCTCCTAGCCCGCTATCGGCATCTGACGACCACGTGCCAGCTGCCCGCACAACGCGCCATCGAAGAGCTGCTGCGCGTCAACAGCATCCGCAGCGAGTCGGGTGTCGCCACCGTCACCGTCCTGACCAAACCATTCCCCTGTCCGGGGCAATGCACCTATTGCCCGACCGAGGCGCGCGTGCCGAAAAGCTACCTCTCCAACGAGCCAGCCGTGCTGCGCGCGATCCGCAACGAGTACGACCCCTACCGCCAAGTCCGCTCGCGCCTCACCGCACTCGCCAACACCGGCCACCCGACCGACAAGGTGGAGCTGATCATCAAGGGCGGCACCTGGTCGGCCTACTCGACCGTCTACCAAACCTGGTTCGTCCAACGCTGTCTCGATGCCGCCAACGGCGCCGACCCTTCGACTTGCACCGTCCGCCACAGATCTTTGACGGACGGGCTCGCTCAGGATTCCGCTCCCCGAGCAGAGCCCGCGGAGCTCCATAGCACAAACCTCGACGACGCGCAATGTGTTAACGAGACAGCCGCCCAACGCATCATCGGCACGACGATCGAGACACGCCCCGACTGGGTCACACCGCAGGAGATCGTACGGCTTCGACGGCTCGGTGTCACCCGAGTGGAGCTCGGCGTCCAGACGCTGCAGGACGACGTGCTCTCCGCCACCCATCGCGGTCATGATACCACTGCCGTCATATCGGCGACCACTCTGCTCAAGAATGCCGGCTTCAAGGTCGCGTTCCACCTGATGCCTGGACTGCCCGGCGCCACGCCCGACAGCGACCTCGACACCATCAGACGCCTCTTTGCCGAGCCATCGTTCCAACCAGACACCCTGAAACTCTACCCATGTGTGGTGGTGAACGACGCAGAACTCGCAGGTGCCTGGCGACGTGGAGCCTACCAACCGTACGATGAGGAAACGCTGATCCAACTGCTGATGCGCATCAAACCGCTGGTGCCGCCATATGTCCGGATCGAGCGAATCATCCGTGATATCCCGACGCCATCCATCCTGGCCGGCTGCCGCGCCACCAACCTACGCCAGTTGCTGCGCGATCGGCTACGAGGACAGCCGTGGATCTGCCATTGTATCCGATGCCGAGAACCGCGTCGGCAAGCGACGTCTGAAACGCTGGAGTTGCGACGGATTGACTACCACGCATCGGGCGGGCGCGAGATCTTCCTTGCGTTCGAGGACCCGGCGCACGACCGGCTCTACGCCTTCCTGCGGCTCCGGTTGCCGGGAGATGCACCGGCGACCGTCTCACCAGAGGCTGACTGGCGAGATCCGGCATCAGATCCCCTCCCCAACCATATCGCTTCGCCTCAGTTAACCAACGGTGCCAGGCACCTTTCGGTGCCAGGCACCATCCAAGCAGCGAGGCACGTATCGACCTTCCCGGAGCTTCGGGATGCGGCGCTGATCCGTGAGCTCCACACGTACGGTGCGCTGGTACCGATCGCCGAACAATCGACCGACGCCCCTCAGCACCGCGGCCTCGGCCGACGCCTCATGGCTGAAGCCGAGCGGATCGCCGCCGCTGAATCCGACTGCCACCGTATCGCCGTGATCGCCGGCGTCGGCGTGCGCGACTACTATCGGAAACTCGGCTACGAACTCACTGGTACGTATATGACAAAGGCGCTATTAGTGCACGGAAAGGTGAAGTAGGCAGGCGACATTCGACCCTTGACTCTCGACCAAAGCCAGGCGCTCTGTTGGTTTGGTCAAATGTCGAAAGTCGAATGTCGCGGTTACTCGTAGCTCGAAGCTCGCGGCTCGGGTCGCTTTTATTTGTAGCTTGCAGCTTGAGGCTTGAGTCCAGCGTCAGTTGCGCCCGCCAGCTTCCGTACCGCATCAAGTGCCGCGTCATAGTTCGGATGGCTCGTCACTTCCTTCACATACTCGACGTAGCGCACCGTGTCGCTCGAATCGATCACGACGATCGCGCGCGTCAGCAACCGTAGATCCTTGATGAGCGTGCCGTACGCCTGACCGAACGAAGCCGACCGGTGATCCGACAGCACCTGCACCTTGGCGATGCCGGCCGTTGAGCAAAACCGCTTCTGCGCAAACGGCAGATCCATGCTGATCGTCAGCACCGCCACATTGCCCGGCAGCTTTGACGCTTCCTCGTTGAACCGACGCGTCTGCTGATCGCACACCGGCGTATCGAGCGACGGCACGACGCTGATCAACCGCACCTTCCCCTTTGACTGATCGAGCGTCACCTTCGAGAGATCGCCCGCTACCACCTCAAAGCCCGGCGCCTTCTGCCCAACCTTGACTTCCGCTCCGATCAACGCGATCGGATTTCCCTTCATCGTCACCACACCTGTACGCTCTTCAGCCATTGCACTTCCTCCTATCAGCCAGATGACCCCCAACCCAACCACAACACCAAAGCCACGCTTGATCACAATACAACCTCACATCTCATTTCCAATACCGCCACGGTCACTCCAGAGATGTGCGCGTCGGGCATCAGAGTAGGCAAGAAGCGATCGCCCGTCAACAGAAAACAGAGAGATTCTATCTTCTTTCAACGGACTGGGCTGCCATCACCAACGGATGAGCTGTCGCGCCAGACACCAGTAGAGTTGAAGCAGCGGGTTGAGTAGGTAGCGCAATATCGGCTGCTGCACCTCGGCGAACACCACGCCGCCGGAGAATCCTCGCACAATCTCAGCATCCGTGCGACGACGCAACACCTTGATCGCCCGACGATGCTCCGCGATCCATCGCCACGTTGTGACGCGCATCAGCTCCCGCAACACCCGCCATTCCACCGCTCCCCACCCCCTCAGCGGAAAATACACCACGAGCAACAGCTCCGCCACCAGCAACGCCGGCGCAATCACCAGCAACGTTCCCGCCCGCTCCAACGTCAGGAGCGTCAGCAGACGATTCCGCTGAATGTGAAACAAACATTGCAGCGTTGTCTCAAACGTATACTTGTGGTGGCAGATGGATCGCTCCGCCAGCCCGATGTTGAAACCTGCCAGCCGCGCGCGCCAGCAAAACTCCACATCGTCGTAATACATGAAATACTCCTCGCGGAACAAGCCGATCGCTTCGAACACCGACCGTTTGACGAGCATCGCGGCGCCGCTGGCGTAGTCGATCGACGCCGGTGGCGGACAGTCGGTACGCAACCGGCCATACCCATAGCAATAACCGTAACCAAGGAATTGAATCCGGTTGCCGATGGAGTTGATGCGGTCGGTGCCATGCAGCAGGATCGCTGACTGCAGAATATGCGCGTCGGGCCGCAGCTGGGCTGCCTCCACCAACCGTTGCAACCACTCCGGCTCCGCCACAGAATCGATATTCAACAGCACGCAGCAGTCGAACCCCTCGTCGAGCGCTGCACGAATCGCCGTATTGTTGCCACCACCCCACCCACGATTGTCATCGTTCCCGAGGAATCGGGCGGTCGGCGCCACATTCGCTGCGTGACGACGCTCCGCCTCCTCCACACCGTTGTGCACGATAAAGATGGTGAAGTCGGTCGCAGGATATGTCTGCTGGAGCAAACTCCGATAGCAATCGGAGAGATACCGCTGCGCGTAATCGCCGTAGTTGACGAGGACGACGGCAACGCGTGGCTGCTGCGTCACGCCGCGATTCCGGAGGCGGTCGTCGCTTGCTTCGGTCGACGGCAGACGACTACAAGATACTCATGCTCGAGTCCGTCATCACCGGTGACTGGTATCGGCTGCACTGCGTATTGCGTAGGAGGATCGCACACCAACAAAGGCCACTTGGAGACCTGGCGCAATGTGACTGCGGCACGCGTCGACCAACGACGCCCGACGGACGCCAATCGTTCAACCTCCCGCCGAGACACCGGACGCTGCCCGTAGCCCTCCACTTGCTCGAACGCGCCGCTCAGGAGCCGCAGCAACTCCTCGCGGCTGTACTCGCGCACGTGATAGCGATTCCACGGCCGGTCGCCGATCGCCGTGCCGGGGTTCGTCACGATGCGGTTCGGCGTGGAGCAGATGACGAGTCCGTCCGGCTTCAGGACGCGGGCCGCCTCGTTCAGAAACGCCCGGTCATCCTCGATATGCTCGATCGTCTCAAACGCCACGTAGACATCGGCGAAGCGATCTGTCAGCGGCAGAGCACACGCATCGGCCTCGCGGAAGCGAGCGATCGGCGACCGGCATCGCGCCGCCGCCTCCGCCACCGCCGCGCCCGAGCGATCGAATCCCTCCACGACCACCGCTCCGGCGCTCAGCAACACCTTCGAGCCGATGCCGTCGCCGCACGCGCACTCCACCACCACCTTGCTGTGCACATATTGTCCGGCAAACTGATAGCGCGCCTGATGCTCGCGCCACACCCACGGCGGCACCCACACACGATGCGTCAACCGCTCCCGCTGCAATCCCACACCGCCGCGTCCATCGCTAGCATGCTCGCTCATCCCTCTGGTACTCCCGCTTCCTCAACCACGCCGCCACCGGTTGTCGCCGAACGACCGGTATCGCGGGCTCCGCCCCGATACGCCGGCTTCAACCGAATAGCCGTTGCTAGATGCTGCCGCCCCTCTTCTATCATCCCCTGCCTGATCAATACCACGCCGAGATTGTAATGTGCTTCGGCATAATTCGCCCGCACCTGCAGCGCCTGTCGATAATGCAACACCGCCTCGTCCAGCTTGCCCCACTTCACACACACATTGGCCCAATTCTGATGCGCCTCCGCCAGCGCCGGCTTCAGCCGCAGCGCCTCGGCATAGCGGTCAATCACCTCGGCGAATCGTCCTTGCATCGCCAGCGCGTTACCCCAATTATGATGCGCCTCAGCGCTGTCGGGTTGCATCCGCACCGCTGTTTCGTAATAAGGAATCGCCTCCGCATGTCGTCCCTGCTTAGCCATCGCCAAGCCCCAGTTGTTGTACACCTTCGGATAGTCCGGCTGCAAACGCAGCGCCTCGGCATAGTGCGCGACCGCCTCTTGAAACCGTTGACGATGCATCAACGCGCTGCCCAGATTGTTGTGCGCCTCCGGAAAATCAGGCTTCAGTCGCAACGCCTCGGTATACTGCTGCATCGCTTCATCCAACCGGCCTTGCATCGCCAGGACGACGCCGAGATTGGCATAGGCCTTGGCATCGGTGGACTTGAGCTGTACCGCCTGAGTCAAATGGCTGATCGCCTCATCCAACCGTCCCTGCCTCACCAGTGCCACTCCCCAGTTGTTGTGCACAAATGCATAGGTCGGATCGAGACGCAACGCTTCAGCGTACTGAGCCGCCGCTTCACCAAACCGCCCTTCCGCCACCAGCGCCAACCCCAGATTGTTGTGAGCGCGCGGATTGGCCGGGCGTTTCGCCACCGTATCGCTCCAGATAGCCACGGCGCTGCGGTAGTCATGATTGCGCCGGATCGTCACGATCAATAACGCGATCGCAACGACCACCACGACCGCCACCGTGCAACCGCGTCGCCATGTGTGCTGGGCACCTATGACACGGCGCAACAACGCATCGCCGCCGATCACTCCCAACGCGACCACCGCGATCGATGGAAGATACATCCGATACTCGACGGCGAGATCGGCGATCGGAACGATGCTGGATGTCGGCGCTAACATCAGGAAGAACCAGACGCCGAGAAACCCAAGCGCCGGACGGCGTCGCCACACCCACCATGTCGCCACACCAAGTCCTGCCACCGCTGCCAGCGATGGCGCGATCTGCCGCACCGTCTGTGCCGGCGGCCAAGCGTAATCAAGACAGAGCGCGCTCGGCCAGATCGCCAGCCGCAGATAGTGCAGGATCACGCCTGGCTGAGTCGCAGCGTACGTCCATGGCGTCACATGCTTCAGCTCCAATCCCGCACTCGGCTCTCCAGCAGGCCACGGCGCCGCCACAAACGCCGCCAGCATCGCCCACGTCGATGCCAATCCCGCGTACAGCCATCGCCGACGGCGCAGTGCCTCACGAAAAGATCCCGCGAGATAGACGCGATCAAAGAGCAGTGCTGCCACCGGCGCCGTCACCATCACCGGTTTGCTCGCCATGCCACCTGCGCACGCTAGAACAGCTGCCGCCGACCAGGCGGCTGACTGCCCGTTGGTACTCCGTATGATCGCGTACAGCACGAACAGATCGCTCAGTCCCATGAGTAGTTCGGCCCGTTGGACGATATAGGTCACAGCTCCGGTATGCAACGGGTGCACAACCCAGATCGCCGAGACCGCCAGCGCCAGCCACGGCGCTGAACCGTCGTACCGTAGCCGCAAGCGATCGGTCAACAGGGTACGGCGCACAATACCCGACAACACCAGTGCCGTCGCGATATGAATGGCGAGATTGACCGCGTGATACCCCCAGACGCGCAAACCATCGAGGGCGTAGTTGAACGCAAATGAGAGATCGACCAGCGGCCGCATCGTGCCGGTCAGCACCTGCCGCAACGGCCAGAGGTGGCGCAATCGAGGATTCTGAACGATGGAGAGCTCATCGTCAAAGAAGAAGGGTGCTTGAAAGCTACTCTGATACGCGACGATCGCCGCAACGATCACCACGAGAGGGAACACGAGTGGGCGCCATCCAAACGATTGGCGCAGCTGATCACGCGTGGGATTCGTAGACAACGAATGCAACTCTCTGCTCTCTCCTTCCGATCTCAAAGCGGCTCAGCATATCTGCGACAGCTAGCAGCAAGTGCTTGAAACCACCAACGATCGCAGCAACGACATCGACTGACTCAAAACGATCACGCACAACGCTTACCCTTCACGCTCTCCGCTTGGCGCTACGCACTTTCCTGACGGCCGTAGCGCAAGAATTCCGGCAGATGGGTCAGCGACAGCATGTCCGGCATCCGATCGAGAAACACCCGGCCCACCAGATGATCGCACTCATGCTGCACCACACGGGCGAAGAACTCGGGCGGCGTCAGCTTGACCGGCACGCCACGCCGGTCAAGCGCCTCTACCTCCAGCGTCCGCCAACGCGGCACCCGGCCGCGCAACTCGTTGACACTCAGGCATCCCTCCCAATCCTCCTGCTGTCCACCACCGGTCGAGAGGATGCGCGGATTCACCAGCACCGTCAGCGGGATCGCCGGCGCGTCGGGATAACGCAAGTTGTCCTTGCACTCGATCACCGCGATCTGCAGCGGCACGGCGATCTGCGGCGCCGCCAGCCCCACCCCGTCATAATCATGCATCGTCTCGATCATGTCATCGATCAGCCGCTGAATTTCCGGCGATCCGATTCGATCCGGTGGCACCATCTGCGCCTTGCGCCGGATCACCGGATGTCCCAACCGCACCACTTTCAACACCGCCACGTCATCCCCTCCTCTCCCACACCCCCGCAATCACCGCACCACAATCCGGACAGCATCCGCCGCGAATCCGCTGCGACAGAATCCGGTAGCCGACCCGTTCGATGAGCAACGCCCGACACTCAGGACAATAGGTGTTCTCAAACCGCCCCACGGCACCCGGCAGATTGCCGGCATACACATATCGCAACCCTGCCGCCACGCCGATCTCCGCTGCCCGGATCAACGTTCGCGACGTCGTGTTGTCCGGCTCCTGCATCCGGTAGTCCTTGTGAAACGCCGTGACATGCCACGGAATGTCCGGCGAAACCGACGCCAGAAAGTCGGCGATCCGCCGCAGCTCCTCATCGGTATCGTTGAATCCCGGCACCACCAGCGTCACAATCTCCACCCAGAATTGCATCCGGCGCAACGACCGGATCGTCGCCAGCACATGCTCCAACACGCCGCCAAGCTTCCGGTAGTTGGCATCGTTGAAACTCTTGAGATCCACCTTGTAGAGCCGCACCCAGGGACGCAGATACTCCAGCACTTCCGTCGTTCCATTGCCGTTAGAGACGAACGCTGTATCAAATCCGGCGGCCCGCGCCTCCTTGAACACCGCTACCGCCCATTCGGCCGTGATGAGCGGCTCGTTGTACGTGCTAGCCACGACGCTCGCTCCCGCCCGTCGCGCCAGCTCCACCAGCTCGGTGGGAGTCACGAACTCCGGCGTCGCCCCGGCGACCGGATCCCGCAGCGCCTGCGACGTCACCCAATTCTGGCAATAGGCACAGTGGAAGTCACAACCCAGCATGCCGAAGCTGAACGCATCGGTGCCGGGAAAAGCGTGGAAGAACGGCTTCTTCTCGATCGGATCGCACTGCAACGCACCCACATAGCCATGCGGGACATACAGCGTGCCACCGCGATTGAAACGGACACGGCAGACGCCCGAGCGTCCATCGCGAATCAAGCACCGATGCCCACAGGCGTAACAACGCACCGAGCCATCCGGCAACCGCTCACCTAACTCGCCGACAACCACGTGCTGTTCCAAGATTTGCGCCAGCGTTAATCCGCTACTGTCGTTCATCTCAGCAACGAGCCAACTTCTCCCTCGCCCCAAACACCGCTTCAACCCAGACACTTCAAAAAGGGTCAGGCACCTTCGGTGCCAGACCCCCCGTCGCCACAAGTCAGTCGACAACGGTTTCCATTCCGCAATCCGCACTCCACATTCCTGCGCCCCTACCTCACGCCTTACATCACTTACCGCAGGTTTTCGTCACCCGTCACTTGTCACGCTGTCGGTTGACACACGGCACACGGACACTGCGCGCGCAGGAAATCGAAGGGGTAGATGCCGGTACCGTGGCCATCGCTAAACGTCAAATTGATCGCGTATCGCCCGATGCGCGCAACGTTGACCAGCGCCAGGGGCTGCCCCGACATTGCCAGCGGACGCAGCGTTGGATGGCGACGGTGCTCCTCGTCACACCCCGCGCACGGACACAACTGACGCAGCGCCTCAGCCGTATAGCGGCTGCAGTGCCCGTCGCTCCACGTCACAACCAACGTCTTGGCATCCGGTTGGCTAGTCGCCTTGAGTTCCATATCGATATTATACGTCTTACTTGCAATCACCCGGGACGTTTCATACGGCTAGAAGCTGCTTTGTCGAAAAGCTGCCAGCGCCGCGGCAAAAGTGCCCGGCACTTTTGGGACCGACCATCGCCCATCAAGCAATAGTGCCGGGCACTTTGGGCTGGCACCCAGTGGTTTTCGACAGAGTAGTTAGAAGCTGAATGTCGGTTGTGTGTCAGGCGCATGCGGTGTCCGGCCGATCTTCACCTCACCGACGTAACGATCGGCCTCGCGCGTCGGCTTGGGGATCCGGAATCCATCGCAGCAGGCGAGCACGACGCGCACAGCGCCCTCCAAATCGATCAGGTGGCCGGGCGAGACAAAGATCGGTTGGACGCGGTCACGCGTCCTGAGCACGGCGCCGACAACCCGACCGTGCAACCGCAGCGGCGTTCGTGATCCGGCGGAGGGCAACGGCTCGTCATACTCACCAACAAGCCGCGACTTGGCGCACCCGATCGTCGGGCGCTCCAGCCACAAACCGAGATGCGACGCGATACCCAAGCCCCTCGGATGAGCAACCCCCTGACCATCAACCAGCACAAGATCGGGTAGCACCTGGAGCCGGCTGAACGCCTCAAGCAAGATTGGGATTTCACGGAAGGCCAGCAATCCTGGAATGTAGGGAAAGTCGATACGGCGGCGCGCGGATTGACGTTCTACTTCCTGTAAATCCGGATAGCGATAAACGACAACACCGGCGATCCCCTCGTTGCCGACCGTATCAATCGCGATATCCGCCCCGGCAATAGTCTGCGGAGCACGAGCCGTTGCCGAAAGCACCACACGATGGCGCAACGATTCTTGCAACGCGATGGCTTCCTGCGGCACAAGATCCCAACGGTGAAGCAGCGAACCCGTCATCCGGCGTCGATCTGCTCCGCCAAGCCAAAGTCTTTAGTGGTCAATCCGCCAGCGCTATGGGTGGAGAGCGTGAGCGTCACCCGGCGGTAGTTGATCGTGATGTCAGGATGATGGTCAGCGGCTTCGGCCAGCGATGCCACGCGATTCACGAACCGCATCGCTTCGACAAAATCCTTGAAGACGTACTGCCGAGCAATGCAACGGCCATCCCGCCGCCACTCACTCAGCCGCGCCAACCGCTCCGTAATTTCGGCATCCGACAGCAGCTGTATAGCCACACGCCCCCTCGTCACCGACCGCTGCGCAACGCAAGGACGCTCCCTTGCGCGCTCATATCCTACCGGAGCACAAATTCCGTATCGGTCCCGCACACACCGGGGATTTGGCGGATGTGCGCCACCGTGGTTGAAATCTCCTCGTACGGCTCGGCATCCACCAACGCAATAATGTCGTGCTCACCGGTCACTTCGTAGGAAAACTGCACACCGGCCATTTTTTGGATGGCCTTCTTCACAACCTCCTCATTACCCGGCTGCACATCGATCATCACAAATGCTTTCGGCATGACATCCTCCTTGTCAAGAAAGCTACGAGCTTCAAGCCACAAGCTACATGTAACTTCTGCACAAAGCAAGACACAAAGACGACAAGAAAACCAACCAAGAGCCACGGGTTTGCCTTGTAGCTTGAAGCTTGCAACTTGTAGCTTGTAGTTATTGTATCACACCGCGCTTGTCATCTTGCAGACCTTGGAGTATGGTGACCGCCATGAGGATCGAGGGATTCGCGACGGCGGAGGGCACCGCACGCTTCAAACAGCGGCACGCCGCATGGGCGGCGGAAGGACACTTCCGGCAGTGGGGAGACCTCTGGATATCATCCGTTGGTGTCGGAACGTATCTCGGCGAATGTGACGACGCTGACGACGCGCGCTACGCCGAAGCCATTGCAGCCGCGATCCACGGCGGCATCAACCTGATCGACACCGCGATCAACTACCGCTGCCAACGCAGCGAGCGGGTCATCGGACGAGTGCTCAGCGACCTCATCAGTCGCGGCGAGATCGCCCGCGATGAGATCGTGATCTCCACCAAAGGCGGCTTCCTCCCCTTCGACGGCTCGGTTCCCGATGATCCCACCGCCTACTTCCACTCCGAATACATCCAGCACGGCCTGCTGACCCCGAGCGACGTGGTTGCCGGCTGTCATTGCATGAGCCCCCGCTATCTGAACGATCAAATCGATCGCAGCCGCGCCAACCTCAACCTCCAGACGATTGATCTCTACTATCTACACAATCCGGAGATGCAGCTTGAAGATGTGGGGCGATCGGACGTGAGGCAACGGCTTGAAGAGATCTTCGCGCTGTTCGAAGGGGCTGTATCGTCTGGGACGATCCGCCGCTACGGCACCGCTACGTGGGACGCCTACCGCGTTGACCCCAATGATCCGTCCTATCTGTCACTCGGAGAGCTGATCGGCATCGCGCATCGTGTCGGCGGTGGAAACCACCACTTCGCCGCGATCCAATTGCCGTACAATCTGGCGATGCCGGAGGCTGCGTCGAGCACCAATCATCTCCTGGATGGAGAAGCCATTTCCGCCATCGCCCTGGCCCGCGCCAGAGGACTGGGGGTTTTCTGCAGCGCGTCGATCCTCCAAAGCCGCCTCAGCCGTAACCTCCCTGCATGGCTCCGAGAGTGGCTACCCAGCATTCAGACCGATGCTCAACGCGCCATTCAGTTTGTCCGCTCGACACCGGGAGTCACAACGGCACTGGTTGGGATGAAGCAGCTCAAGCACGTGGAAGAGAACTTGGCCCTCGCTGGGACCCCGCCCGCGGATCTCTCCGCACTCGATCAGCTGTTAAAGCAGTAAGTTTCACTACGGATACAAGCCACAAGTAACAACGCCAACCCTCAACCCAACAGAGCACCCGTCAAGAGCGAGGTGCGCGCACCTTTAATCTGACTCGCAACTTGAGACTTGTATCCGAACGTGCATCAGTACAACACGCCGAGTGAACGGATACTCCACGCAACGCGGCGTGATGATCGCGCGGCAATGAGGAGCGAGCCGTGCGGAAGCGGTTGCCACGCAGGCGAGGCGTCGGTCGGCTCGGACGCAACGGTCAGCGAACGGCGTTCGACGCGAAACACCATCTGCGCAAACGGCGTGCTCTGCACACAAAGTGCCCGCACCCACCGCTTGCGCGGGCGCGCGTCATAACAACATGCCCACAACCGCTCACCCTCTGTCAGCACCATGTTCAGCAAGCTGCACGGAGCTGACAGCTTCGGATAACGCCGATAACACTCCCGCCACATCCGCCAGATCCATCGGATCGCAGCCGGAATCGCCCGCGCAGGATCGTGCTGCGTATCCTCGATCAGACAACGCATCAGCAATCGGAAAAACACCTCGCTATCATTCTCGCCCTGTACCAACCACCGATCACGCCCCAGCGCCGTCAGCGCCTCCTGCACAATGAAGAGCGTACCGTTATGCGCAAAGAGCCACCGGCCATCCTGGAACGGCTGGCTGTTGACAGGGCGCAGCAGCCGATAGCGCGGGGCGCCCGACGGGTTGCTGGCCTGACGAATATGCGCCAGCACTGCGGGCACCCTGATGTCAGCAATATGATCAACCACTGCTTGATCACGAAAGATCGGACGCTCGCTCTTCTCTACAAACCAGCGCTCACCGCGCCACAACCCCACACCCCATTCATCCTGCTGCAAGCGCCCCGGATCCGCCACACTCTGCGCGACCAGACCGCACCGACCGCGCAGCAGATCCGCCGAATGCGCCGGCACACATCCCAATCGAGCTACGATGCGGCACATAACTCAGCACTACCGCGCCGCCGACACACCATCACCACCCCCGCCATCATCAACAACCCACTCATGAGAGCAAAGGTGCCGTGGTAGCCGAGCCAGCTTATTAGCAACCCACCCAGCAGCGGGCCCGAAGCATGGCCGATATCGGTGGTCGTGCCCAAGATGCCGTGCGCAGCGCCGTAGCGGACGCCCCCGGCCAGATCCGTCACGTACGCCGCGACGGCGACCGTCACCGTAGCCACAGCCACCCCGTACACGACGGCGACCGCCGTCAATGCCCAGAACGACCGTAGCCACGGCACCGACCAGACCACGACCGCACCGAGCATGAACCCGCCGATCATCGGCGCGCGACGACCCAGCCGATCCGCCAACCTCCCCATCAACGGCTTGCTCGCCATCGTCCCCAACACCTGGATGCCGAATAACCATCCGATCTGCCACTCCGCCAATCCCATGGCCTGTTTGGCGTAAACCGGAAGAAATGCCTCCACACACCCCGTCGCCAGGTACTGGCAGGCCTGCACCACGCCCAACTGCATGATCCCTCGATCCCGCAGCACCGATAACGCTCCATGCCACATCGGCTGGCTCGACAGCGATGCAACAGCCGCCGATGGCCTCCACGCCACAGCCAGCGCGAACGCCACCACACCGACCGCGCCGCTGACGAGAAACGGATACCGCAGGCCACCCCAGGACAACAGTACGCCACACAGCCACGGCCCCAACGCCGCGCCCATCATCGTGGACGACGAGTACGTCCCCAACCGTACACCGCGCTCATGCGCGCGCGCCATGTCGGACACGATCGCATGCGCCGATGGCCCGATCATCGCCGTCACCAACCCATGACAGAACCGGATCGCCACCAACGCAGGATAGCTGGTGGCCAACCATGGATAGGCGAACGGGACGAGCGCGGCAATCGCCGTCGCACACACGAGAATGCGCCGACGACCGATACGATCTGACAGCGCGCCGAAGAAGATCTTGCCGGGTATGCCGGTTAGCGTGGAGGCAGCGACCGCTATGCCGACCGCCTCCGGCCCAACGCCGAAGCCGGAGGCAAAGAGTGGAATCACCGGAAAACGGGAGAGGCTGTAGCTGAAAAACGTGAAGAAGCCGATCAGACAAAGATGGACGGATGGCATCGTTCAGAGCAGATCATCTCTGGGTCACGACGACTCTGCGCCGCCGTGCAGAAGCTCACCTGTCGCGCACGACACAGGAACGCAGATACGCAGCAACGACTCTTACTGTACCGGTTTCACTTCGACGATCTTGACATGAAAGTTCAACGTCTTGCCGGCCAGCGGATGATTGAGATCAAGCACCACCGAGTCCGACTTAACCTCTTTGACAGTGGCGACAAATGTTCGGCCGCTGGGATCGCGCCCAGTCAACCGCATCCCCGCCTGCGGCGTCATCGTGCTCGGTAGCTCACTCTTCTGCACCTCGTCCACCGCCTCCGGATCGATCGTCCCGAAGCCTTCATCCGGCGACACGGTGATATCCCGCTCATCGCCCGCTTTCAGTCCAACCAACTGCCGCTCCAGACCAGGAATGATCTGCTGCTTGCCGTGCGTATACTCCATCGGCTGCTCACCCTCGGACGAATCCACCACCTGACCGTCAACTGACAGCGTGAAGTCAAAACGGACCACTGCGCTGTCGCCTACCACCATCGCTTCGCCCACAGCCGCTCCGGCCGCCCCCATCCCCCATGCCCATACACCAGCCGCTACGAGGAATACTCGAACCAATCGATTGCCCACCCGACCCTCCTACAAGATCGGCCATCGACTCAGTTGCCGATGGCCTACTCCGTGCATACGACTGACCGACCCTTCTCCACCCAAAACATCCCCGCACCAACTACGCGCGCGCAGTATACTCCTCACCCCGCAAGACGGTCAATCCACGTCACATCATCACCGCGACGGCTCGCCCAGCACCTCGGCCAACACCCCGCCAGCTATCCTTTCCCAACGCGCGCCGAGGACGCCGCTTGCGCGAACCAGCTCCCGACACCCTGAGCCATGGCTGACAAGCGACGTGCATGACCGGCGGCACGATCCGGCGGCACCCTCACCCGATGCTGCGCCGCATACTCGCCCCACTCTCCACGGTACGCGCGACACCACGACCGAATCATCGGCACCGTCACTTCGACATGAAACTGTAGGCCATACGCCGATCGACCAATCCTGAACGCCTGATGCGTGTAACGAGCCGAGTGTGCCAACCAAGCCGCGCCCCTCGGTAAGTCAAACGTCTCTCCATGCCAGTGGAATACCATCGCCCGATGAGGAAAACGACCGAACACCGGATCGCTCGCTGCTGCTGCCGCCCGCTCGATCGGATACCACCCAATCTCTTTCTCCGCCCCACGATACACTCTGGCACCGGCGGCATGCGCCAGTAACTGCGAGCCGAGGCACACGCCGAGCACCGGCACCTCGGCCACCAAAGCTGCCTCGAGCAGTCGCAATTCCGCTCCGAGATACGGCAAAGACCGCTGATCGTTCACGCTCATTGGACCACCCAATACGATCAACCCTGCGCACCCCGTCAGACGCTTCGGCACGGCATCGCCTGCGCACACTCGGAAGAACCGCAGCGGTACGCTGGACGCAGCCACCGATCGGCGTAACGTCCCGAGATGCTCGCACGCGACATGCTGAAACACCCAGATCGCGCTGCCAAGATCGTGCCTATGTCCCTGCGTGCGCATGTGCTCGAATGACGTTGTCGTTTTCATAGAGGCTAGCGTGTCCGCGCGCAACGACGACGGACAAAAGCGACCCTCGACATTCGACCTTTGACTTTCGACCAACACGCGTCCGACTACCTTGAACTTCAGCCATAGGTCAAATGTCGAAGGTCGAAGATCGTAGGTCACAGTAACTTGTCGCTTGAAGCTTGCACCCGCTCTCGCTTTTCCTCACAGCTCGGAGCTCGCGTCTCGCAGCTCACGTCTCAGGCTCCGCCAGCCGCGCAATATGCTCGACGTGGCGACACGCCGCCCGCAACTCCTCCTCCGTCAAACGCTGCACGATCCACGGAAACGTCGATGCCTCCTCCGTGGCAAAATGATGCAACAAAAATTCCGCCAACGCCTCCGACGCCTCGCGCGTCGGCTCCCACTCACCCCGCTCAAGCGTTTCTCGCACGCGAGCCACATGTCGGGCAATCTCTTGATGCTCGGTCATCAACAGGTACAACGGGCTGGCCACCTCCGCCGTCTCCTCATCCATCAAGAACGGAAAGAGCCCTCGCTCTTCCTTGACCGCATGATGCGCAATCACTCCCTCCAGCCGATCGGCAACCTTCCGCACCTCATCCGGACGCCGTCCACCAACCGCATACTCCAGCTCCTTGAGCATGCCGCGCATCATCTGATGATCACGCAGCAGCGTCGCAATCGGCTCCGGCCAGTCATCTTCTGTTTTCATTCCGCTTCACCTCCGGCGGTGCCTGGCACTTTTCCAATAGGCGCCAGGCACCGTACGGCAACGAACCAGTTTTACACCCCGCCGCTTTGACCCCATGCCCGCTCGGCCAAGCCGGCAAGGCGCGCGACGGTGCGGAATATCGACAGAAACATCGGCATCGTCAAGAGGCCGGTGTTGGTATTCTGACGGCTCGGATGGTACGACGCCACGACATGCACTGGCGCTCCCGGCAACCGATACGTCGCGCCATGTCGAAACGGATACTCCGACACCCGCGCGCCCCGCAGCCGTAAATACGTGTGATGCGCGATCTGCCCCAACGTCACCACCACATGCAGCCGCGGCAGCAGCGTCAGCTCCTCGGTAACGAACGGCGCACACCGCGCAATCTCTTCCGGCAGCGGCTTGTTCTGCGGCGGAGCGCATCGCACCACCGCCGTAATATACACCGAGCGCAATTGCAGCCCGTCGTCAACCCCCGTGGCGTCCGGCTGACTCGCCCACCCCATCGCATGCAACGCCGGATACAGGAAATCGCCGGAAGCATCGCCGGTGAACATCCGTCCTGTCCGGTTGGAGCCAAACCGCCCAGGCGCTAGTCCAACGAGCAAGATGCGCGCCTGCGGATCGCCGAAACCAGGCACCGGACGGCACCAGCAATCGGGACGCGTCGCGCGGATGTCGCTCAAGTATTGAACAAGCCGAGGGCAGCGCCGGCACGCGACCACACGTTCCTGCAGCTGATCGAGGCGTGTCATTGACGGGGATGGGATCCTAGATGCTTTCACGAAGGGACGCGGAGGTCGGCTCTGCAGCGTGGGGACAAATACAGTATGCCAGGCCACTTGGGGACCAAAGCACTCTTCGCCCTCGTCAAACGCAGCCGCTCGTTCTGTCCCTGATTCACGTCCCCTCGTCCTCGGCCGCGAAGCGCGTCCCCACACGGCTGCGCCGAGTGTCGTGTCCCCGACTCATCACGATGCATCGCACGGCGGGATCGTCTCGCGCAGCAACTTCCGCTTGGCCGGCGTCAGCGTCAGCTCCAGCTTCCACGATGCCACCGCATGCGCATCCGGCCGCTTCATGAGCAGCCACTCCTTGCCGGTCACGGGGCGGCCACCGCCCTTGGCCGATGGCCGACCACCCAATCGCACCAGCGCGAACGATCCCTGCAGCCGATGACCCTCCAGCTCAAACACCAGCTTCCCCTGCTCCAGATCGCCACCGGTCACGCGATATGTTCCACGATCCCACGTGACCACCGGACCGGCCCCGTAGCTTCCCTCGGGGATGATGCCTTCGAAATCGGCGTGTTCCACGGCGTGATCGTCGACCATGACAGCAAGACGTTTGTCGGCAGGATTCATGGATGGGCCCTTCGGCACAGCCCATGACTTGAGGACACCGCTCATCTCCAGACGGAAGTCGAAATGCAGGCGGGAGGCGTGGTGCTCCTGCACCACGAACTGCGACACTGACGGATGCTCAGCTGACATCTAAGAGCACCTCACACCATACCAGTGCGGCCGCGTTACAGCCAACCCGGGCCAGCGGCTAGGCGCGACGCTAATGCCGCAACAGCTCGTTGATCGGCTGCGGCACCACCGGCAGCGTTTCGAGATTCCAGAATTCGCCGAAGTGCTCGGTGATCAGATCGACCGCGGCCGGATCATCGGTATCGATCAACCAAAAGACCTGCTTGGGCGAGGAACCGACCACGCTGAACCGCTGCGCCGAACGGCAGCGCTCCTGGAGCACCGCGTCCTTGCCCTGCGCGATCCATTGCTTGCGCTTGGCCTGAATCTGCACCTTGGTCGACTCAGGTTTGGCCGTCGCGATGATCCACCACCACATCGTGGTCCCCTTCTTGTTGAGCCGCTGGAGCTCCTGCAGTATTGCGTCCATGCTCACACCTCCGCCCCTGGTAACGCTGGATATCGACGAGCACCACTCCTCCAGCCTAACGCATGATTGCCAACCACTCTAACACCCGTTGACACACCGTACCGGAACGCTCCCGATATCCCCGCCGTCATCGAGCTGCGGCGAGCGTCGCCTCATCCTTGCGGCTCATCACAGACGCGCTGGCCGCCGACGGAAACTGCCGCCAGCTGCCGGCGCCGCTGGATACCGTATCGGTATACACGACATCCGCATCGTCCAGCGTCGGCGTGAACACCGCATACGCCACAGCCACCTGATCCGGCTGATCACACACGAAGTAATGCGCCACGTTCCGCGGAATGGTCACCACAGCCCCCTCCCGTAACACCAGCACCGTCGTGCCCAAATATAACCGCCCCGACCCGGACAGTAGCAGCGCCATCACATCATGATGTTGATGCACATGGGGACGCTCGCGCCCACGAATCTGCACGATGTGATAGCTCGCGGTCGCGGTGCGCTCGATCTCATCCACCCGCAACGACTCGCCCTGCGGCAGTGGATGCTCATCCAGAAACGTCTCCAGATACATCGGCGCCACTTGCTCGTTCCGCCACTGATGCACCACCAGCCCCTGCCGACCGGCGCATCCTGCCACGCACACCGATGCTACGATGAACCACAATACTTTTCGCATCGCCACCGCTCCTGGCGCCTTACGACGCTACAACTCCGACCAACTCCGCCGATGTCTGCTCCACCGGAAAACCCGCCGCTTTCCATGCCTCGATTCCACCGATCATCTCTTTCACGCGATAACCCTTCGATGCCAAGAAGTATGCCGCCTTCGTGCTGAGGAAGCACGTAGCATCCCAACAGTAGGTCACGATCTCCTGATCAACGGGCAGCTCGCGGTAACGATCAACCAACCGCTCGAACGGAATGGACCTGGCGCCAGGCACATGACCGGACTGATAGCCATCGACTGACCGCACATCGAGCACCACGACCGGCTCGCCCAGATCGAGCAGTCGCTTGACGTTGTGCGGCCCAAGCTCAGCCGCTAGCTTGGCTTGAAAGTACGCGGCTAGTTGCTTGGGCGCCAGACCGCCGGATGCCGGACGAGTGGTGCGTGGACGTTGTGGAGACTGCTGCGCAACCTTGCGTACTGAGCGTGCCATAAGCTCTTCGCCCTCTTCTACTCTATATCCCTACATCATCGAACAAACGTTCAAGAGCTTCGCTGACTTACTGAGAATACCAGGTGCATTGTAGCCGCCACTGCATAGCAACGCAAGCCTGTCAAAGCAGACTCGAGCTACGAGACCCGAGCCACGAGCAAAACCTAATACGAAACACCTTTGTACCAGCATGTCCTGTGCATAACAAGTCTGAGTTGTATCCTGACACGAGTCTCGTGTCTCGAGTCTCGGATCTCATCACGCCCCGCCGAGACGACACAGCACGTCGGCAGGGAAGACGCCGCGGATGATGCCGCGCCAATGCGGTGGAAACTCCGGCAGCTCCAGCCAAATGACACCGGCCGGAGATAGCGCAACCGGTAGTTCCACCGTGCGCAACACCACACCCAGCATCCGCTCCAAACATGGCTGATGCCCCACAAGCAGCAGCCGACGACCGTCAGCCCGTAACGCCAGATCGTTCATGAGCGTCTCGACATCCTGTTCTGGCAACAGCCCGACGCATACCTCCATGCCGACGCCGAGCGCGCTGCTCAACACCTCTGCCGTCTGCCAGGCCCTCAGCACGGGACTTGTTAGCACCACGTCCACCGAGAGACCGAGCCGCTTGAGGCCGGCGGCAACGCCCCGCACCTCAGCCCGCCCATCCTCGCTCAACGCGCGCTCAGCATCGGTCCCGGCCTCAGGTGTTGGCATCGTCTGCCCATGCCGCATGAGATACAAGATCATCGCCTCACCCATCCCACGATGACGCAACGGAGACGCAACTGCCAGCCATGACGGTTGAGGACACGGCCGCCAACCGCAACGCTTGGGGACAAGAAACTGAGGCGACACGACAATCCCCCGCTCCTTGTCTCCAAACTGGTTCTGCAGACTGCCACGCCCCCAACGGTACATGCCAACTATCGCGTCCCCACCACTCTTGGCTGACTGGCGCGTCCCCGACTGTCCCCGATGGTTGCCGTGTCCCCGACCGCTTCACACCAGCTCCACGCAGTCGCCGGCGGCTGGGATCATCACCGAACACCCGAAGCCCCGCAACCGTTCCGCCAATGCCGCCGCCCGCTCCGACTCACCGTGCACGAGAAAGATGCCGCGCAGCTGCCGCCCCGACTCCTGCACGTATTCGACGAGGCCCGGCTGATCGGCGTGCGCGCTAAACGCGTTACACGTCACGATCTCCGCCCGCAGCGGGTGCTCCTCGCCGAAGATCCGGATGGTCGGCCGCCGCTCCACGAGACGACGCCCCAACGTGTACTCCGCCATGAATCCGACGACGATCACCGTGTTGCGCCCGTTGGTGATCGTGTTGCGCAGATGGTGCAGCACCCGACCCGACTCACACATGCCGGAGGCCGAGATGATGATCATCGGCTCATCGATCGCGTTGAGCTCCTTCGACTCCTCCACATCGCGAATAAACCGTACCTGGTGTTCGCCGAAGAGATCGCCGCCGTTGATGACCCGCCGCTGATCATCGTCATCGAGACAGTCGAGATGCCGCTCGAACACCTCGGTGATGCCGCACGCCAGCGGGCTATCGACGAAGATCGGCACCTGCGGAATCCGATCCTGCTCCCGCAACTCCCGCAGCATGTACAACACCAGCTGCGTCCGCTCCAGCGCGAACGACGGGATCACCACCTTGCCGCCGCGGTCGATCGTGCGACGAACCGCCGCCGCCAGCTTCTCCGTATTATCCCCCAAGCTGTCATGCGCCCGATCGCCGTAGGTACTCTCGATCACCAGATAGTCGATCTGCTGCGGCACCATCGGATCGCGCAGAAGCGGCAGATCCCGACGCCCCAGATCGACAGCGTAGGCGACCCGCACCGGGCGACTATTCCCGCTGTCAATCTCAAGCACACTGATCGCCGACCCAAGCACATGCCCGGCGTCGCAGAACGTCAAGCGCGCCCCGGGGAGAATCTCCCGCGGCTCCAGATACGGCACGTCGCGGAAGAACGGCAGTGCCAGACGGGCATCCGCCTCGGTATACAGCGGATAACGCGGCGGCTCCCCCTTGCGCTGACGGATCTTGTTGACGAAGCGAACATCCTCCTCCTGAATATGTCCGCTATCCGGCAGCATCAAACTACAGAGATCGCGCGTCGCCGGCGTCGCGTAGATCGATCCGGTGAACCCGCCGCGCACCCAAGTCGGCAGATTACCCGAGTGATCGATATGTGCGTGCGAGAGCACGATGGCGGAGAGCTGCTCCGGCGGCAGGGCGAAACGGCTGTTGATGTCGTAGTACTCGTCGCGACGACCCTGAAAGAGCCCACAGTCGAGCAGGAAACGTCCGGCGCGCGTTTCGAGTAGATGGTGCGAACCGGTCACCGCCTGCAGGCCGCCGAGAAATCGCAACGTCGGCACACCGTTGGTCGTCATCCCCTTGCTTCAGCCATGAGAGTACGCCGCTTCACCGCAGTCATACCGATCGAGATTCTGCATCAATCCCTTGGCCACCCCACCGCTTCACCCCAAGCTTCCCAATGGGGTCAGGCAACGGATCCCTCGACTATCCCTGTCGTTTCACCCCAGTCCACCAACGGGTGCCAGGCACCTCTGGTCGGCATCCGCCACTGTTCCAAAAGGTGCCTGGCACCGCGTAGCAACGAAGCAGTCTTCACGTCGGTTTTTCGCGTCTGCCCTATCACGCCCGCTTTACGACGCCCGATTTCTCACGCCCCAAAATCTCGCATCCCCGCCCCGCCTCACAGCATCCCCTGGGCGCGGAACCACGCGACGGCGCGGCGCACCGCCTCCTCGACCGTCGTCTGCGGCATCCCCAGCTCCCGCACCGCCTTCTCGCCGTCGAGAAACTGCCCTTCGCGCACCTGTTCTACCGCGCGAGCTGGCAGCCATGGCTCTCCCCGCCCGCCACGCATACGCCACCACCAACCGCTCGCCTGCGCGACGCCCGCGACCACCGCATACGGCACCCGCCACCGCGGTGGCCGGGCTCCCGTCTCGCGCGCGATAACCGCCGCCAGCTCGCTGAACCGGAGGTTGCGTCCAGCCAGCAGATACCGCTCCCCCACACGCCCCCGCTCAGCCGCCCGCACATGCCCGATGCCGACATCTCCGGTATAGACGACGTTAAGCCGATGCTCCACGTACACCGACATCGGCAGCCCACGCGCCACGATCGTGATGATCCGCCCGGAAAACGGCTTGGCATCGTACTCGCCCAGACAGAGCGTCGGGTTCACCACGACGACCGGCAGCCCCTCACGCGCTGCGCGCAACGCCTCCTGCTCCATGGCGATCTTCACGGTCGGATAGAGCGGCCGATAGTGATCGAGCGGCTCCGGCTCCCAATCCGTCTCCGCGGCCAACCGATCGGGCGCCCGCTGAATCGTACTGGACGATGAGGTGAACACGATCCGACGAACGCCCACCCGCCGCGCCGCCCCCAGCACTCGTCGCACGTCGGCGACACCCGACGCTACCGCCGGAGCCACCTCGGCGGTAAATGGCGGATAGTATCCGGCAACGTGGAAGAGCCAATCGCATCTGTCGAGCGCCCGGCACAATTGGTCAGCATCATCCGTCGAACCATCCGCCACGTCAACCGGTACGCCCTCGAGTACACCCAACCGGCGCCGGCCGCGGCACAGCACACGCACCGCATGTCCTGCGCGCGCCAGCGTCCGCACCACGTGCGCGCCGATATGCCCCGTCCCGCCAAGCACGAGTGCGCGCATGGCTAACTGCCAGCGTGGACCGTTGGGGGCATGCCAGCCACCCCAGCTAGGAAGGGACGCGACTGTCGTCCACAACAGCTGTGGACGGGAACACTTCCGAGCGCGTCCCTTGTCCCCAACGCGCCTCGCCTCGCCTCATGTCCCCAACTAGTTGTGCCGCACGTCATGTCCCCGACTGGCTCCGCAGCGTGTCACGTCCCTGTCTTCGGCGCAATCCGACTCTCGTCAGTACGCGGCGAAGCCACCGGTACGTGGGACGCCGGATCACCGACGGCGCAAGCATCACGCCAACGAGCAGCAGCACCACTCCCGGTACCAACGGGAGCACCAATCCTGCCACACCGACGATCAAGCAAGCGACGGCGACCACCCATTGCAACCACTGCAGCCACGGGCCGCGCCCGAACCGGATCATCGCCACCCTCACGACGCTTCATCCCCGTCCGATGCACTAGGCACCGTCGACCTCCGCTTCACCAGTTTGGCGATGAAGAATCCCTCCACCGTCTCCGATGGCAGCACACGCACCGCCGTACGCACCGATGGGTGAAATGCGTGCCCATCCCACTGCACCATCCCCGCCAGATGCGGCGGCAACGGCCGTCCGCTCCCCAACTCCACCGGCACCAACTCCACCGCGCCGCCGAATTTCCCCAGCGCCCAGTCGAGTACCGTCTCGTTCTCCTCCGGCGCAAACGTGCAGGTCGAGTACACCAGCGTCCCACCGGGCTTGAGCGCATGGATCGCCGAGTAGAGAAGTTTCTTCTGCTTGCGCGCCATCTCCTGAATCTTCTTCGGCTTCCAGTAGTGATAGCTCTTCGGCTCGTGCACGCTAAACCGTCCCTCGGCGCTGCAGGGCGCGTCGAGCAGCACACGGTCGAACCGCTCGCCGTAGCGCCGCCACACCGTTTCGCCGTAGAAGCCGGTCACCTCCACGCACGTCGCCCCCTGCCGCTCCACGGTCGCGCGCAGCTTGAAGAGACGCACCCGGTTGTTGTCATTGGCAATGAGCGTCCCGCGATTCTGCATGAGCGCTGCGAGTTGCGAGGTCTTGCTCCCGGGGGCGGCGGTCAGGTCGAGTATCGTCTCGCCGGGCTGCGGCTGCAACACCAGCGGCGGCAGCATGCTGGAGAGCCCCTGCACGTAGATCGCGCCGGACGCATAGGCGGGCAGCTCGCCGACACGCCGGTCGTCGGCATTGAGGACGATGAACGCTTCGTCATACCACGGCACATGCTGCAGCCGGATGCCGGTCTCGGTCAGCTGCTCGCGGATGGCCCGCGGCTCAGCCCGCAAGGTATTCACGCGAAAGGTCGTGGGGCGCGCCACTGAGAAGGTGTTGAGCAACAAATCCGCGCGCGAGGAGGGCACCAGACGACGAAACCGCTCGACGAACTCATCCGGCAAACGGCGAACGATCGTTCGCATGCTACGCAAAACCGGCGCGCGACAGCACCCGTCGTTCGTCGTTCGTGAAACGCCACACCCCGTGAAGCGTCATTCGTCGCTCGTCGTTCGTAAAACGCCAAGAGATTTTATTTTTCACGCTTCACGCTTCACGCTTCATCTTACGCCGTCCGACCGGCTTGAACGTCCAGCAGCCGCTTCATCTCTTCCAGCAGCGCAGCGTTACCCCACGGCTTCTGAAGAAACGCCTCAACGTCACCGCTCTGCCTCGCCCGTGCGAAATCGTCATGACCGAGGCTGCCTGTCAGCAACACCCGTAGCACACGAGGATATTTCTCCCGGACAGACGCCAGCAGCTCCACTCCGTTCACCCCCGGCATCCGGTAGTCGCTGATGATCATATCGATCGATCTGGCGTTCAACTGCTCATACGCCTGCCGGCTATTCTCCACGAAGATCACATCGTACGGCTCGCGCCGGAGCAACCGCTGCAGCGCATTCAAGATCAATTTCTCATCGTCGACAATCAGCACCGTACGGCGCCGCTCTGTGCTCTCCTCTACCGCCATCTCATCACCCCTATCGCGCAGCGTACTAGAGACACGACTATCACCCACGATGCTCGGGGACATGACGGTTGCCCACGCTCCAAGGGGACGTGACCGTTGACCGCGCAAGTAGGGGACATAACACCTGCCCGAGCTAGTCGGAGACGCAACCAGTAGCCGCACCGGGCAAAAATAGCCACGACTTCTGCCGCTGATTCAAACACCTGCGTCCATGGACACCCGTCACGCCCCCACGCCCTCCGCAGACTGCCACGTCCCCAACGGTGCACGCCGACTGTCGCGTCCCCACTCGGCTTGGCTGACTGTGCGTCCCCAAGCGTCACGGCCTACGAGCCGCCCCCGACCCTTTCGGGCGAAACAACCCGAGACTCGCCGTGTAACCATGCAGATAGTTGACGCCGCCCACCGGCCCGATCTCCCCGTTGCAGAAGAAGCCGCCCAACGGATACTCGCCCGTCACCGCGCGGATGAGCTGCACGTCATGATGCGCGCGCCCGAACATTCCGTGTCCGCGCCCCAGGCAGTTGAACAGCAGTCCGCCGGCCGGCGCCGGGTCGCTCCCCGAGGCCGCGCGCCGCAACAGCTGCTGCAGATCCTCGTCCGCCGCCCGCGCGTCCCGCAGCTGAAACTGCACCGTCTGGCCGACGCGCACGCGCTCACCCACCGTCAACGTCCCCGCCTCCATATCGGCGCCGAGCAGATTGCGCACCAGGAAATCGCCGCGCTCGAGCGGGTACTTTCGCTCATCGATCGCCACACCGAGGAACAGCGCCTCCTGCGCCAAGCGCTGATCGGCCGGTGGCAACGCTTCCAAAATCTCCTGCAGCACCGTCACCGACGGACGCGAGCCGATCTCGTGGATGACGTACTCCTCCGATCGCGTGACGATGTACGACTGGCCGATCGGCCGGCACCCCTGCGACACGACCGTCTCGAGCGTGATGTCTCCCGTCATGGCGACGCCGACCGCCCCCTCCTCGACCAACTCGCCGTTGTAGACCAGCCAGCGACCGCCCGTCCGCCGCGACCCGCTCGCCAGCCCGCCGATGATCGGACGCTTCGGGAAGACTCGATTGAGCTGCTCGACGAGCTGGTGGACGTCACACGTCATGGGGTCGGGGATCAACACGAAGACCGGCTCCTCCTGCAGGGTCGCTCCGGTGCGCTCCTCCCAGAAACGCTGCGCATCCGTCCCGGACATTTCGAGTTCCAACGGGGTCACATGAAATGGCTTGAGGGTCACGTTCGGCAGACACGCGGTGACAAGCGACATCGCGGGGCGCAGCTCCAGCTCCTGGTCGGCACCGATCACGCCGCCGGAGCTGCAACCCAGCAGCACTGGAGCCCCCAACGCCTCGGCAGCGCGCCGCGCCAATGCGTCGAAATCCGCCAGATAGAGATCGGAGACGAACCAGAGCGCCAGATGCACCGGCGCCCCCGCCATCTGCTCCAGCGTCTGGCCCAGCACCTGCTCCAGCGCCTGCTCCGGTGAGCCGAGCTCGCTCACCGCGGACGCCCATCGCATCGTCGTCGAATGCATGCCGTGATTGTACGTCATCCGCCTCACCGTCGCAATATCGTCTTGCCCCCTTGCTGACGCTACAAAGCTCTGCTACACTTGATGCAGGATCTTTCCGATGCTGACAACCCAAGACATCCACACCCTCACCCAGGAACTCAAAGGTGGATTGACCGAGCTGTATGGCAATCGCCTGCGAGACCTCTACATCTACGGATCATACGCCCGCGGAGCAGCCGATCCATCGTCAGATCTGGATGTCGCCGTGGTGTTGGATGACTTCGACGATCACTGGTCTGAGATCAAGCGATCGAGCGCACTTGTCAGCGCACTCGGCCTTCGATATGGAGTGAGCATCTCTCTCTATCGCATTCGGCAAGCAGCTTGGGACCACCCTGTCTCGCTGCTCGTGCAGACGATCCGCGAGGACGGCATTCCCGCATGACGCGTCGCGTCTCTCTTCGACAAAGCCCGAGCCAGCATCGCGGCGGCGCATCTTTTGCTACAACAGAAGTTCCCGGATTTCGCCGTCGCCAGAGCGTACTACGCGCTCTTCTATACCGCGGAAGCGCTCCTGCTATCTGTAGGACTTCGATTCACCAAGCACAGCGCCGTGCATGCAGCGTTCGGCGAGCAGTTTGCGAAGACCCGCCGCTTGAATCCAAAATTCCACCAGTACCTGCTGGAGGCCTTCGACCAACGGCTGCTGGCCGACTACGAAACGGGCGAGCACACCACGCCGCAAGCGGCCACCGAGATCATCGCGCGAGCCGAGGAGTTTCTTACCGCAGCGATTGCATACCTGGACGTTTCTAACGGGTAGTGCAGAGGAGCGCTCGAAGAACAAGGACTAGCTCAGGGTTAGGTTGGTTTTGGTAGCGATCAACGCGACGGTCTTCGCTCGTTCCTCAATGCTGATCAGCTGTTGCTCGCGCAAGCGCTCAGCGAGCCGAGCTCGCTCACCGCGGACGCCCATTGCATCGTCGTCGAAGAACCCGTCATGGCTGGCATTGTACGGCAGATCCACCGACCCCGCAACCCCGGCAAATCGTGAGGAGCGTGAGAATCGGACGGAGGGACGTGGGAGCGCCGAACGTCAGACGTGGACAGTGGGCTCAGCGAGCTGGCAGACGTAAGAACCAGACGAAGGATGCCCGCCAATCCCTCTGCCACTGGTTCGGCCTGTGTCCCTACGTCTGCAGACTAGCTTGGCCAGCCGCCCCCGTCTGATGTTCGTTGTGCTCGCGTCCGGCGTCTGTCGATGGGGGCCGGTTCACTGCTCACGTCTTCCGATCCGAATGTTGACGACTAGCAACGCCTATGCTATGGTTCAATCGGCGGGAGAAGGGATACATTCGACATGACAACCAACCCGAAGCCAACCAAGAAGCCGACAGCAACACCCGCCATGATGACCACCCAGGAAGTCGGAGTATTGATCGAAGCGCTCCGTAGCGATTTCCAGCATGTCATCGATGGTCAGATACAGATGAGAGAACAGATGGAAATCCTGAAAGAAATGATCGGCAAGAACACGGAAGATATCGCCCTACTCAAGCTCGAAATGCGTGGCGTCCGAGCTGAACTCTCCGCTTTGCGCGCCGATGTTGACCAACTCAAGATTGACGTGGCCCAGCTTAAAGTTGACGTGGCCGAACTCAAGCAACGGAGCGCAACCGCGGAAGACGAGATGCGAGTCGTGAAAGACGATCGTGCCGCGATCCACAACCGGCTCAATGACATAGAGAGGAAGATGGACGACGGCTTCTCCCGCCTCGAAGCGCGGATCCTCTCTCTGGAGCAACGCGCCGCCCATCCTAACTAATAGACCGCGGGTGACTTCAAGGTGTCGGAGGACCCTCCTCTCTTAGAAAGGAGTTGTCCCATTTTTCGATTCGTTAGGCGCTGGAGTCTGTTCGGGTCCTGGCCTCGAGCTCTTCAAAGGTCAGTTGGCTGAACCGCCCACGCATCGCATCGGCCAGCGAGGTGGCAAAACCGGTGAGACCATCGGGTAATAGGAACAACAGGGGCGACTGCAACTCCCGCAGCTTCCTGAAGGGCTGAAACTCACGGTCGAACGATGCCTGAGTGCCGAAAAAGAGCTTCACCGATGCGCCGGACAACGCGCCGATGCCCTCGGCCGTGGTGACGGCGAACCCATAGCCAGCCAGTTGCTCCATCTGCAGAGCAGTTAGCTGATTCGCATGCTCGACCACTACATAGGCCAACGGACCGGCAGCGGCTTCGGATGCGCCGGTTGCGTTCTTGATCAATGCTTGAATCGTTCCGGCCGTCAATTGTCCACGACTATTCAGCACGTCGCTCGCCGGCACGATGAAGGCCATCTTGGCAACGTCCCACGCGATCGTCTGCGTCGTGGTCGGCTCACTACTGCTACCGGTCAGCGTTCTCGCTGAAAGCAAAGCTCTTGGTACCACCGGAGCCGCTACCGACTCAACCGCCACCGAGCCCATTCGGCGCATGGTTGCTTCCATCGCTGCAACGGCTTCTGCAGACGCCACTCCCGGAGTCACACCACGCAACGCCCCATCATCAACTACCTCAGGAGCTTGTTTCCGACCGAGGCCGATACCGCTATACCGCAGCGCAGCCAACTGTGCCGTGGTAAACTCTGGCGGCGTCTGCTCACGCTCTCCATCACTGCTCGATGTGACCGTCTGCAACGCCAGACCCCTGGAAATAACCATTGGCTCATCGACCACGATCTCCTCCACGGGCTGCGCCGGAGCAGCATCCATGTGCCGCAACGATACGCTACTGCTACCGGAGGCGGTAGCCGTGGACGTTGCATCCGTCTTGACCGAAAACATCACCTGTTGCCACGATGCGCCCTGTGGCATATCCAACGCACCGGTGGCAACCGGCACTAGCATTCCAGAGACAACTTCGACCTCCGCCGAAACAGCCTTCAGTGTAATGATACCGCCTGCCACCACAGACTGTTCATTCATCTCTACTCCAGGATCATGCTGGATCATAATCTGCACACCGTCAATCGCGGCAGCAACACGGGCAAGATGCTCTTTGTTCCCCTGACACATCACCAAGATAACCAGCCGATGCCGGTTGTCTTCAGTCCGCACCGATCGGACAACCTTAATCGTCACCAAATCACCCTGCAACGCGGAGAGACGATGTACAGATTCGGAAGCTCCCGTTATCCGGGAAATCCCATCATCCCACAACCTCTCAATGTTCACGCTACCTAGCAACTCAATAACCTCCGCCTGCGCTGCACGAACCACCACCGTTTCTTCCACCAACGCTCTGTCGAACACCGTGCCAGCCGGGATCCGCAGCTGACCACCCGACTCCGACTCGAATATCACCACCCGCGACGCCGGATCAAACGGCTGCCATGGCGTATCCCGACGATGCTCAAGGTACAAGACCGCCTGGAACACATCGGTGACCGGATCGTATTCGATCGCGAACCCGATATCACCACGCACTACTACGTTGGCACCTACCTCGATGCGATTTCGAAGCACCATCGCCGCAGGGCTGACCTGCACCACGGATGGCGGAGATGACTGAATCCCAAGCTGACCGGCCTGCGACAACGCCTGCTCCCGCCTGATCCGACGGATCTCCGTCAGCTTCGGTGGGTCCTTGATCGGCATCAGCATCTCGATCCCAACAAGATGAATGTCATCCGGTAGGTTGAGTGCCACCAGATCCGTCAGCTGTTGTTCCACTTTCCTCGTATCGGCATTCGACATGTGCGACATATTGTCCACCGACTTGCCTACGTCTACACGAAGCGGCAGCTGTTTCGAGAGTCGTACGGCATCATTGAGCGTGAGATTATAGAGACCGGCATTGGCGATCACCAGCTGATCCTCCGCTTCCGCGGTGGACAAATTCTCAAAGAGCCCTGTCATCTTCTGCCAATTCACACACTCGATGATCCGCAACACCACCTTACCAGCAGCATCCTTAGCTCTGGCATAGATACCGAACTTGAACTTCCGTCCCGACGGCTCCCGCCCAGGCTCGTTTGGATTCGCCCAACCGAGCGCCGTCATCCGCTTTCCCTGGCTCTCCTTGACTACTCCATGGTACGTTGCACCGTCCAACGGCGCATCGGCATTCGCCACGAGAACGCGCATCTTTGATTGATCTCGTCCCTGACGCTCCAGCCATGATTCCAGCCACGTCAGATTTTGACCCTCCATTGCCGCCTTGAGCACCCCTCCGTTGCCGTTCGGATTCAACGCAACCTCATCATTATCCTGCAACAGAATCCGCCCCTCACCATCCATCACGGGCCACAGATCCTGGTTGAAGAGCCGAATATTTTCCTCACCCAGGCCAAAGTAGTTATTGGCTTTGAGAAACTCCCGCGTAATCCCTTCGGACTCTTCGTTGACCCCAATCATCACAGGAGATGTGATACCCAACCACTTCTGAATGGCAACGATGGTAAGCAGATGAATCGCCAGCGGTGGATCACCTGTAACAGGCGATATCCCAGAGAGCGGCTTCGTGGAGTTCTGGACCGCATCAGGCGGCAGCAACCCATCCTCCACCGCTTTCTGCAGGAGTCGCGATCCCTTGCCGCCAGCGAGCAACAGCACAATCTGATTCTGCCAATACTCGCGCAGCTGATCGCGCTCCACCTCCGAAATCGGCCCCTTCCGGAACCGATCGATCAACGGCAAGAGATCCACCGCCTTCGGGAACCCATCAAACGTTCCGAAATCCAACGTCTCCTGCGCCCTCACCGCTCCCGCAAGCGTTTCCGCAACCTCCTCGGTAATGCCATGGTCTTGCAGATCCTTCACCACTTGTTGCCGCTTGGCAGCGTCCGTTGCCTGCCAAGCCGTCTTTCCATGCACCTTATCCGCCAGCGTTGCCTCCGTGAATGGCGTGCCGGCTGGCGGAGCCTGCTGGCGGCGCTGGAGTATTTCGATAGCGATAGCGCAGGCGACGAAATGCTTGGTAACAGCCCGCAAGACAATTGGGTTCCTTACTGCCTCCCTTAACTCCTCCACACTAAGCCCCGGCTTAAGATCCGTCTCAGCAGATCCCAGAACAATCTGCACTTTGGCCGCATGGGGAATACCAGCTAACGCCCCGAGCTCCACTACCTCGACGCTTCCGTCATCGTTGACATCCAACAAGTCCGTCAATTCATCGAAGGTCATCCTGGCAAGTGGAGTAGTCGTCTCGATTGTGGTGCCGCCTTCCACATCAACCACAATGATCCGATCGTCATCCTCCTCATGCACCCGGATATGGTGCCCATTACTCAGCAGCATCTCGATATCCCGAACCTGTGCATACCGATCCAACGCCTCAGCGGAAGCGTCCTTGGTCAGCTCTCTCAACCCTAGATCGAGACTTACAAGCTGCAGGGTAGACGGCTGGGGCCGGCTCGAGTCCCACTCCTCATCCGCCGACGATGCCGCCGCCTTCATCTCGAAGGTCGACCGATCCACACTAGGAAAGAGCTGGCTGAACGCCGTCGTGGCGAAACGATGCCGTCCTCGAACACCTGGCAAGCTCAAGATGTAGGCACACGGCCACGCCAAGAGAGCGGTCTGGGTTGCGACAGGCAACTGCTTCAGACGCACAAGACCAGGCCCGAGTTCCTTATTCGTCTGTACACGCTCGACAAGGTCGCGTTCGTTGTTAACACGAAGCTGCGTCAGAGAAGCACTGAGCGAGTTGGCCACCGCGATGGCATAAGCTTGAAGCCCACGACTCTCCTTAAAGACACGCTGCTCCAACCGTGTCATTTGGGTTTCCACACGGCCGATCTCCTCAGTCATCGCCTTCAGCAACGGCGAACCTAGCGTGAAGCGCCCCCAACTCTCCCTCAACTGACCTCCAACACGCGTCTCCAACGCTTGCACTGCTCTCAACGCCGCCTCGCGCTGAGCCGGAAAGTCGGTAGCGAGCGGCACCCCGGCTGACTCCACCGTCAGAAAATTCTGCAACAACTCAGACCGCGTCACCAGCTGCTGCACCCGATGCCCCTCTTTCGACAAATGCCGCGGCAACGACTGGAGGAAATCATCCGATAGTGCCATTGCATACGACACAGGACCACCCAGCAGCCCGGCGATGATCCCAACCGCCACCTCTTCGGCAATCCCAAACAATCGCCACAACAATGTCCGGCCACTCGCCTCCTGCAGATACTTCGTGGCCGCCTGATCCCCTGACTCCCCTACACGACGCGTGAACAGCCGCGCCGCATACCGCCCGTCCGTATCCGCTGCCCGCATCACGTTCAACGCCCTAGAGGCATCGCCTTGCTGCAACCCATCCGCCATCGTGTTGGCGTCCCACTGAGAATCGTTCTCGACCGCCGCCACAAACGCCTCCGCCACCTCACCCGCCGCCGGAATGGCAGCCTTCCAACGCTGCTCGCGCTCGATACTGGCGGCTTTCTGTTCCGCCGCGAGCCTGTCCGCCATTGCATTCGCGATGATATGCGGTGGAACGTTCCTCTCACGAGAAAGCCGATAAATCTCCACCAGCCGAGGTCCGATAGCCGCAAGCGCCTGTTCCTGATCCAAACCGGTATATCTGGTCAACACACCAAGCATCCCACCGGGGTTGGTCACATAGTCATCGGCGATCAGAATGCGCCTAGCCTCATCATCCGCGCTGTGCAGAATGGCAATGGTCTCCTCGAACTCCTTCTTCGTTTCGGGAATCTGGTTGTTGGCCACACCCACGACCGCGTGGACGCGCAACCCGTCCGGCCGATTCTGCATGCGGCGCGCGGTCGTTGGATTGACCGTGCCACTGAGCGCCATGGGTGACATAAATTCGGCGTGCACATCGTCCCAGGCATTGTAGTCGCTGAGAATCCAGATTTGTCCCCTGGGCCGCTGCCCGGTCTGCGTCATCCCTCTGATGACACCCAATTCCTTGTTGACGTCTTGCACCGAGGTCGACTGCTGGATGTGTTGGCCGAAATCTTTGCGCACCTTCGGGAGAAGCACCCCCTTCGGATCAGGCTCCGCGATGACGACGTTCACACCTTGCCCGATCAACCACTCCAGGAGTGGATAGCCGGTTTCGCCGATACCCTGCAACACCAATGTGCGTCCAGCCAACTCCTTCGCATCCAACACGCCGATGCTGAAAAGATATTCCACCGTGCTCAGCAAAGCGTAGCGCGCCCCCTTGGACGTCTCTGGCGATGGAAGCAACGACGGCACCGTCGCGTTAGGCAACGCATAATCCGGCGCCACTTCAGCCTCCTGCTCAATGCGGAATTGGTCCACATTCACATCCTGCCCCGTGGTATCCGCGTACTCCGTGTGCTTGGGCAGATTGTCCAACAAATAACCCACGGCCCGCATCAGAAACTTGTTCTGCACCCCATCCAGCGCGCTCGGATCCACGTCGATACCGATCTTGCTCCCGCCAGACTTGCCGCCGATGCCAGCCATCACAGCTTTCCGCGTCATGGCCAACGAGCGATCAAGCAGCGTCGCTTCCAGCGGCATCGCCTTCCCCAGATCCGCGCGGAAATATGGGTACTTGTACTGTAGCGTCCCGCCGATAGCCACCTTCTTGTGCAGGATGCCCGGCTCCCTACCCAGCCTGTCGATCACCTCCACGTCGTCGTAATAAATCCCGGTATGGATGGCCAGCGCGACGTTAGCGGTCTTGTCACCGCGCAGCTGCACTTTCATCCTGAAGAGCGCTTCATGGCCGTGCAGATGGTCTGCGACGTCCTTAGGCAAACGCGTCAAGTCGGCCCGTTGCACCTCAAACCCCTGGCCGTGCAACTCGAGCAAATCGTTCTCAAACGCCGCGAACCTTCGCGCCTCCTGATCCTGGGATAGAATGCCGCCCTCGAACGCGACCATGCGGTACATCGGTTCATGATGAAGTCCGGCCTCCACGCCGAAGTTCGCCTCGCAGACGGGAATACCGCCGGAGATCACCATCGCCACGAAGTCGCGTCCCTGCTCGCCTGAGAGATCGCCCTTGGCTGACCGCGTCTCTCCATCGTCAACGTCATTAAAGCGAACCTCCCTGAGCTGTCCGTCGCCATCGAGCATTCGAACAGCCGGCACGTCGATCCCCAATACCTTGCCACCCTTCTTCGTCTGTGTGTCGACGTTGTACAGCAACAGATCGTGCAGCCATTGATAGTTGGCGTTGGCTTTCTGCTCATCGATGCCGAGCAGTTGAACCTTTTCCTGCCGTTCAGCACCGGTGTGATCCACGTACCGCACCATCAACTCCCGCACGCCGATCAATCCCTTCAACGCCTCAAGACCTGCAGCCACCGGAGCGTCAACACTCTGCGCGCCAGGCACCGCGAGCCGACTCGCCTCCTGCCGACGCTTCGCCTCCGCTGCCGCGCGCGGATCCGACGATACCGTGAACGCCGTCGTCCACGCCGGCGGCGCGTCGGACTTATGCTCGATCGTCTGTTCCTTCGCGGGATACACCAGCACCTTGAACTGACCGTTCACCCGACGTACCGTTACTAGCGCCACCTCTTTGCCGTCTTTCGTGATGCTGATGGCCGAATCAACCGCAGCCGTCCAGAATCCCTCCTGCTTCCCCTCCGCCTGGCTCAACGTACCGCTGCTCGATGCCAGGTTCACCTCCATCCCCTCACCGGCCCGCACGTGGAAGAAGAGGTGCCCGTCCTGCGTATTGACCTCAGAGTTGGCCGTCAGCATGATGCTGTCCGCACCATCCCCGATCTGCAGCTGCTGATCCGCCGACATGACATACGACGTCGCAGGATCCGGCTCGAACTGCACGCGGGTGCCGTCGGACAGCCACCGGCCGTGCACAAAGTTCCCCTCGGCATCCTGCTCAAACTGCTGCTCAAACTTTGCATCGAGATTCTTGATGCCCTGCTCCAACTGATCCTGCGTGTAGAACGCCAGCTCGCTGCCCTGAGCACTATCCCAACCCACGACGAGCTTCGTCCCCGCCCGGTTATACACTTGCACGCCGCCGGTGATTACCATCTCGATGAACCGACGAGCGTCCGCTGGACCCAACTGCACCGCACTCCCATCTGCAAGAGACATGCTGATCGGCTGACTCCCGTCAAACCCGCTCCGGATCTCGAGCACCTCGCCACGCTTGCCGTACCGCAGCATCTCGACGAGCCCGTCGTACTGGTCTCGATCCCTCGCATCAATCACCATCGTATGAACCTGCCAGGTCCTGAAGTCTCGGTACGTCACATGCAGCAGCATCCCCGCCACCGCGCTCAACGCTTGAAAGCCAGGCGCCATCATCGTAGAAATCGAACTGGAGAATTGCTGCTCAAGCTCCCGACGGCGCTGCAACTCGCGCTCGAACGCCCCGCGCTGCGTCCGGATGACCCACGGGATAAACTCGCCGGCATGCGCCCGCTGCTCCGGCTTCAGGAAACTCCACATCTTGTCCACGCCGAAGCGCATGAGCATCCCAAGCCGGCTCAGGCTCATCATCCCGCCTAGATCGTGATTGCCGTACCCCGGGCCGTTGGAGAACGTGAGGTGCGGCAGATGCTCGTCGTCGAGCACCCGCTTCTGCACCACGACCCCCCAGCCCATCGAGACGCCTTCACCGATCTGCGTGTCGGTCCCCGTAAACGCCCCCAGGGCGGTGATCGGCCGCCCATCGCGACGACCCGCCGTCGTCCCGCCGCCCCAGTTACTCATGTTCTCTACGACGTACTCGTTGCCATCCTTCCCGCGGAAGCGAATCTGCGGCACCCGAACGTTGAAGAGGCGCGTCGCCACATGATGACTCGTGCCTCCGCCGGAGAACTGGCCGTCCCGAATGACTGAGCCGAACCCTCCGTCTCCCTCAAACAAACAGTTCTCGATGAACGCGTACGGATCGAACGGCTTGCCGGGCTGAATCTGCGAGTTGATGATGATGACGTGCGATCCGGTCTTCCCCTTGCCGATCACCGTGCGATAGCCTTTGCCCGTGTCATTCCAGACCACCATCGACGCCGTGAGCCGAACGCCATCTTCCAGCACCGCGCGTTGATCGCCGAGACCGAGCCCCACCAGCGTTGAGTTGACGAACTCGACGTTCTTCCCGATCTCGCCAAACTGCACACGGCTCGACACCACGCTGGACTTCTCGCCGATCATGCACCCCTCACCGATCGCCGAGTGGATGACCGACGCGCCGTCGCCGACCACCACGTCCGCCCCGATCTGCGATCCCGACTGCACCTGCGCATCCGCGCCGACCCGCACTCGCTCGCCGATCACCACGTCGGCACCGATGACGGCGTCGCGGCCGATGTGCGCGTTCGGGCCGATGATGGCGCCAACGCTGATCACCGCGCCCTCCTCGATCACCGCCCCCTCGTGGATCACAGCTGTTGGATCGATGATCGCGTTCGGGAACCGCGCCTGCGGCTTCTCGATCGGCGTCCCGGTAAACGGCGGTTCCGCCAGCGGCCGCAGCATATCGACACCGGTGAAGATTGCTTCCGGATAGTCGCCCGCCGGATCACGACGCACCGCATCCGGCTGACCGATCAACTGCGCATAGGAGATCTGGGTGAACCGACCGCGATCGGCCCTTGCCCGCTCGTTGGGCGCCAGCTCCGTCTCCATCGCCAGCTCGGTCAACCGCTCCACCGTCAGCCCCTTGTCCGCGTTCTCCCAGATGCCCGAGCCCGGGTCACCACGCTCCGCCCATCCCGCAGCAAGCCGCCCGTTCACAAACACCCACGCCCCGCTCTTGATGTGCGCCTCGTACGCCTCGATCGCCCGGCTGTACCGATCGATCAGCGCCTGGAGTTTCGCCACGTCCTCCTGTAACTTTTTGTTCTGCGCATCGCCAGCCAATTGAGCTTGCTTGGACTTCAACTCATCCTCAGTCTCTTTCTTCAACATCTGCACGTAATCGCGGCTGAAGATCAACAGATCCTGTACGAGATCGTTAAACTCGCCCTTCTCCGCCCGCTCCGGCTCCGCCTGATACAACTGATCCATCAACTTGAAGATCATGTCCGGACACTGGTTGAGCACCCAGGTATAGGCTACCTGCTCGCGGCCGAGGCCGGTGCGCGCCGCAAACGGCGGCGTGACACCCCACGCGTCGGTCGCCACATCCGATGCGCCGGTCGGGTCGCCGATCACCGAGAACGGGAACGACTGCGTCAGCTTGCGATCCAGCACATCCTTGGCTATGTCGCCGGTCGGCCTGTTCGGCCGCTGGATGGCGATGTGCCGCACCCACTTCAGCAGCACCGCCATCGGATGAATCAGAAACCACCCGTGCGAACTGGAGCCCTTGCCCGACAATCGGCTGATCACGTACGCCTTGACGCCGCGAATCATCTGGTGCGGGAACTTCAGGATAGCCATTATTCCAGTGTAGTCGGAGTCGACCACGCCCTGCCCGCGATGGCCGAGTGCCGGGACGTTCGGATACCACTTGCACTGAGCGTCGACCACCATGGAGTTCGTCTGCGGATCCCACCGCGGGATCACGATCTCGCCGGCGTGCAGCACCGCATCGATCAACCCCTGCTGGTCCGACTTGAAGCCCCGGCGCAGGATGCCGTTGGTCGCCTCAAGCGGCAGCGTCACCTTCCCCGTCAGCTCCACACCGGCCTCCGTGTTCACGGTCGCCATCCGGGTGTAAGCGATCAGGTTGTCCGAGCCCACGGTCGAATTCTCGATCCGGCTATTGAGCACGATGGTCTTCTCGCCGATGTCGGCGTTCTCGATCGCCGTGCGCCACTGCGGCTGGCTATCTTCTATCCGAGCGCCTCGGCGCAAGCGCGTCCACCCCTCCACACCTTCGCCCACCGGTCCCTGCGCCACCATGCCTTCGGCGTATGTGTAATCCGCGCGATTCTTCTCATTGGTTGTGACGATGCTGTACGCCCCCACAAACACACCCTCATCCACCCGCACATGCGAAAGCGTTGCCCCACTTCTGACTGTCGCTCCTCTTGCCACACGAACGTTATGCAGCGTTGCGCCCGCCTCGATCCGTACAATCCCCGCCTCGATCCGCGTCTGATCGCCGGTGATCATCACCCCGGGATCAATATGCGCCACCGCGTCGCGGTGGATCCGTGCGCCGCTGGTGGTGACGAGGTACTCCCCATCCTCCTGGATCACCTCGTGCCCACCGACCATCTGACCGATCCACTCAGCACCCTGAAGCCGCAGATGGGCGCCACGCAACGGCCCCCCTGTCTTCGGAGCACCCTCCAACACCTGGGTACCGGTACGATTAACCGATACGACCGTTTCCGAGTGGTCCCGCAGCTCCACCACCATGTCGCTAGAAATCTTGATCTCTTGATCACTTTCTTGATCAAACACTCGTACCCAAAGCGGCCTATTGACCTGTCTGACCCCACCTATCTCGCCTTCGCTCTGCTTCACCTCGATACGGTACCGCCCCGATACGACCGACCGGCGGAAGTTCGTCATCGACCAATCAAGATCGACCGGCGGCATCTGCCCCAGCGCCCGCGCGATATGCACCCGGATCGGCAGCTGCTCTCCCGTCGCCCGCTCGTACTGCTCCGCCCTCACCGGGGCCAACGGCGCGAGAGCGAAGAGCTCCTCACCACCCTTCGCTCCAAAGTAGCTGAGCGTTGCGACAAGCCCAAGGAAAACCAATAGCTGCGGCCACGGCACGGCGCGGAGACGGACCTGGGCGTCCTTCCCTGGTGGAAGATCCGGAAGAACCGTGCGCGGTTCGCTCGTGTTCGCGCTGCGCGCGACCAGCACCTGCCCTTCGGCAATCGAAGCTGCAGGAATGTAGGCCTCGAACCGCAACCCCTCAAGCCGCTTACGATCTACACCCGTCACCTCGATTCCGATCCGACGCTTCCCATCCTCGACTGATTCAAGCGTCAGATCGATAGCGAACCGATAATCGCTCGTGTCGTCTGTGAGATGGGCGCTCCCGTTCTGAAGGAAGCGCTGCCAAGCCGCTGAATCCATCTGGTCTAGACGCGCCTGAACCTGCTGCTGCAACACAAGCGCATCCTGAGCAAGGGTCACCGACTCAACTGTTGTGCTTTGACCACTGTGTTTGGTAACGATCAGCAACTGGTCATCCGGTTGAAATGCCCCAAATGGCGACTGGTCATAACCAAATTTGGCTTCGTTCTTCAAAGCTACCGCCTTTGTCATCACCTCGGCGGTGCGAATCGGCGTATTCCCGTCAAATTGCAGCTTCCATTTGCCTCCAGCCTCCTGAACAACCGATACGCGCATCTCAAAACCTTCAGCACCGGTGAGCAGATCGCCACGAACTATCGCAAGCTCTACAGGTGCAGACGTGCTCCACTGATACGATCCCCCGCCGATCTGCATCGTACGTCCCACCCCAGCCGGATCAAGGTCAAGCTCGTCTGCCTGATCAAACTTTAGATCGTCGATCTGCAACGTCAGCATGCCCTTATCGGCACTAACCACCCTCACTTCAAATTCATCGTCTACCTTGAAGAACTGGCCAGCTCCCGTCACCGGCACCGTCATCGCAGCAGCGATATCGCCTTCACCCATGAGAGCTGCAGCGAGAGCTGCAGCCAGCAGGATGCCGATGCCAATCAAGAACTTGATGATCGTCTCGATGGTGCCGTTTTCACGAGCCTTCTGAATCCTGGTTGAATTCAGACCGAGAATGGTCTTCAGATTGGGAACGAGCATCCCTTTGAGGACTTCCTGCGGCTGCTCGTTGAATGAAAAGCTCCAATTGGCATTAGCGTAGAAGCTCACCGCCACCACCAAAATGAATACTCCTGCAACAAACGCAAACGCCCGTCGCCCTCTAGACGTGCCAAAGGCCTCGCGCAACAGGTTGCGGATACTCAACTGCTCGACCGCACTCCAAGCAAATCGGAGCTGTTCCAACAAACCGGCCTCTCGCGCCTCGGTCGCCTCCGGAGCCATCCCAGCGAGTGCCTCAGCATAGGACCGCGTGATACCGAACTGCCGGACCAACTCCGTCGCACTTACCTCTCCGGCCGCCGCTCGCTGCAGCGACTCCTCAAACTCCATGGCGGCTACGCGCTCCTCCACCGCCCTGCGCTCAACCGCAGAGAGTCGGTTGAGATCCAGGCTCGCGTAGAGGAGTGCCTCCTCCGCAAGCCCCGCAGTGTGCTGTGCCTCAGCACTCCCGCCATCACGCGCCACGGCAAAGGCCGCCGCTTCATGCTTCATGGCGCCGATGAACAACGCTGGTGCCTCGGCAATGGTCGCCAACGACCCCATGGCCGCTACTCGGGATCTTGCCGCCACGGTTTCGGCTCTGCCGTCAGCGGTTTGTAACCCAGTGGCTGGAACATCCTGACCACTCAGCTGCTCAAAGAGATAGAGGATGGGGCGTTCAGATACTGCCATCGCACCAGCATTCGTCAGATTCGTCAGGGTAGCCAGCCTGGCGTCAGTGAGCAGACCCTGCAGCGAGGCATCGCTCTCCTGCTGAGCCATCACCAGAGCACGACCCCTCAACGGCTGCCCATTCGCACCCACGGCCGCCTCAGCCACCGTAGCCGCACGCCACACACCGTTCTCAAACACCGCATAGGCAACGTCCCGCACCACCTTGCCCTTGCCATCCGTCTCACGGTATACGGCACGCAAACCGGTTGGCGTCTCCACAACCGTGTGCATCGAAAAGTTCGGCGGTAGTCTAATCGCCTTTCCACGCGCCAACTGCAACCCCATCCATCTGCGCACATCCCCCGTCCCAACCCCACGTTCCTGCCGCTGCATCGCCTCCACCGATGCTGCCCCAGATGTTGGGTCCGTCCGTTTACCCCTATCTATCTTCTCACCCCACTTGCTTCGCCGCGCTTCCCTTGCCTGAACTTCTTTGACGGCCGGTACGACCTGCTTCTGCACGCGGTGCAGGGCCGCAATATAATCGCTCTTCTTCTTGATCTGTAGCTCTGCGCGCAAAAGCTCCTGTTCAACCAACTGCTCTAACTGAGCAACGATCACCTGCTCAAACTGCTGGCTGAGCACGGTCCCCCTCTTCACACCGCTGAGCGACAAGAAACGCTCCGGCTCCTCGTGCGGTAGGCGGTGCCCATGCTTCTTGTACAGCTGCAGCACTCGATCTCTCAAACCAGCGATCTTCTTCCTTTGCCGTTTGGCCCACTCCGCCTCCCTTCTGGAAGGCTTCCCAGCCATAGATTCATAGCGGACCCCGATTCGAAACTCCGTCAGAGCCTCTCGCCCCAGCGCAGTCTCGAGCGCCCTGACGAAGCCGGATTTCTTGAACAATTTCGCATTAAAGAAGTGTCCCGGGTGACGTCCGAACTCAACGTTGGCGAAATACTGAATCACCATCTCACGGAACTGATCTCCTCTCAACGTGAGCTGCGGATACTGCCGAGCGAAGGCATGCAGGAGCGCGTCAAATGCCTTCTCCCCCATCCGCTTTCTCACATCCGCCATCAACTGATACACATCCCTGATGCCTCGCTCGATCAAGAAGAGATCCAGCCCCGCTTCGATCAGTTCATGGTAGTACCGCATCGTGGCAAATTCCACATACGGGATATTCATCACTGCCGCAACGACTCGTGGAAGCGATCCACCGCGCACCCAAAGGCGCTTCGTCTCTCGATCAAAACCCACGACCCCGCCTTCAACCAGCAACCGGGCATCGCGAGCATCCATCCCAAACTGCGTCAGCATCTCGACCAACAGTGCTTCCGTCCTAGCATCGATGTACCACTGCACGGTGACTTCCTTCGCCAAACCAAACGGATTATCAGTTTTGCAGAAGAGAACCTGGGAAATTCCCCACTTCGTCACGAACGCCTCGTGAAGACTCTGAGTGAACTCCGTCGCCTTATCCGTGATGAATCCTTCAAGATCCTCAGCCAGCCGATTGATCGTACGCCACCGTTTCTTGTACCCCCTGCCTTTCACCTCATCGAAGATCTTCTGCATCGCTTCAATTTCCAGAGAGGATACCCCTTGTTCGCCAGCATGCCAGATCGCATCCTCGCAGAAGAGAATCGTGGAGAGCTTGTCGTCTTTGAGTTCCCGCATGAGCTCCGTCGCGTAATGCCTCATCCGCTGGAACCGATCCTTCTGATCCTGTAGCAGCACCCCCTCCTTAACACCCTTACCACTCTTTTCTAACTCGAAGAGCTCCTGAACACTGAACGCATCTAACCCAACCCCATCCGTCAGCAATGGTCCGCCGCTTCTCGCCATCGCGAAGAGTTTCTTGACGCGCGCCTTCTGCTTATCCCTGACCAACGTCAGCAGCCCCGCTTCGTTCAGTTGATCAAACACCGCTTCCACACGAGCCAGTTCCTTGGACAATCGACCCTCGGCTGCTGGCACACTACCCTTGCCCTCTTTGTACAACGCGTTGGCATCCTCACGAGCCCAGTAGAGGTTCACCGCTTCCTCTCCAATCTGCTCGGACAGCTCGTTCAACACCTTCGTCATTTCGAGAGCCAGCAGCTGAGCGGGAATCAACGCGACGATCGGCTGAAGGTGCGGATGGACCTTCGGCATCGGAACCACGTAGCCGTTATGCTTCTTCGCCTCATCCACAGCCCGCAGATCATCCTCCAACGCAAAGAGGATCGGTCTTGCCTGGCGGGATGTGGCTTCATCCAGATTCTTACAGGTTGAGGCCAGCGTCCCTTCATTTCCCAAGTACATCGCTACAAGCGTACCATCTCTCATCCCTCTGATCGGACCATGCTTCATCTCGCTGGCGTCATGCGACTGGACTTGCAAGCCCACAAGCTCACGGACCTTCAGAGCCAACTCGTGAGCCCATCCTGAACCATCCATGCCGCGGCCTAAAGCAAACATCGTCTGCTTGGTGCTAATGCACTCTATGGCGATCTGCCGCAATATCTTCTTGAGCTTCTTATTGTTGACATAGTCCTCAAGGATCTGCGGTAGGCCATCCAGCCCCTCGATGTACTCTCGTGCCTCCTGTTTCGGTAGCTCGGGGTTGCCTTGCTCGTCCTTTCTCACCAACCCCAGATACGTGGCAAACATCCCAACCATCGCGATCTGGGAGAGCGTGGCTTTCGTGGACGCCACCCCCTTCTCCGGCCCGGCCCTAATCCGGAGAATGTGATCGACGAAATTCCCCAACTTGTCCATCACCATCGCTCTGATGGCGATCGGCGTGGTGCTTGGCTTGTTGATGATCGTGACAAACGGCATGCCGAGCTCCTTGAGGATCGGCATCACGTCAGCCGTCTCCTTCGTGTTACCCGACTGCGAGAGCGGAATGCCTAGTATCTTCCGATCGTTAACCCCTGGCACAACAACCTTGATACCCCACTGCTCCCTCAAATTCCTGATGGCGGCGACGATCGTCTCCGGAGAAGTGACTGTCACTCGGTTCCGAATCTCTGCTTCCGTAACCTTCCAACCCTCCCTGGCTGCCAGAACGATCAGATGACGAACTACGCTATTCCGAACCTGGTCGATCAACTCAATACCGTCCTTCACGGTGACCCGTAAGCTGGTGCACGCTTCAAGGCGATCCTGCGACATCCACGCCGCCCGCTTGGACGTTCCGATGGAAATAATGACAACCTCCTCCAACTCTTGAAGGAACTTGTCATCCCAATTCAATCCAAAGAGCTGAACGACCTTACCTTTCAATCGCTCCTTGAGCACCTTGAGGTTCCCATGAAAATCCAGCGTTCGCCGGACGCCATCAGGCCCCTCATGGATTTCCTTCGAGGTAATCGTCGGATGCTTAACGCCCTTGTACTCCTTGGACTCAACGAACTCGCTGGCGTCAATCTCATCCATCCGCCGCATCTTGAGCGGAACACGCTCCAACCCTTCCAAACCGGGCTCAGATTCGGACGCCCGTTGCTGCCGCTTGGTCTTTTTCGGCGTGGCAAACTGCTCAAATGGGAAGACCAGACTGATTGCCTCCTGACCTTTGGCTCGAACGAACACCTCGTACCCCGCCCCCAGCTCCGGAGAGACTACGGCAAGATCACCTGGCATCAGCGAAACAGCCTTGTTCGTGTACTTCAGGAAGCCGAGAGGATCAGACGCGATCGCCATCCGATCGTGCTTCTTGTCGACGCCGATGAGAATCGGCTGATCTCCCTTGACTGCGGTGAACATGCGGCTCGAATCATCTGCGTTCGATACAATGACACCGAAATACCCATCAATGCCAGACCACGCTTGCCTAATGGCCTGCAGCATGCCGTACTTCCTGTGCAGCTCCACACGCTCCTGGCGCTGCGTGGCATTCTTCACAGCGTACGCGTCGATCATGCCAATGACGAAGAAGTAGTTCACAATAGCTGAGAACGTCCAGGCATCCGTCGTCACATTGGCAGGACGCACCATACTGAGCGAGACACGATTGCCCGCTGTCTTCATCACAGCAAGGAACTGCTCATATACTTGTTGGTACGCCTCAGCCATGGCTGTGGCAGTCACCTTCTCTGGCTTCTGCGGCAGAATCTTATCCACATCGATACCGGCTTGCCGAGCGAGGAATGTCAGCATCTCGCGGCGATCTTCGCGACCCAGATCCTGAATCATCGCCTCTGGTAACTCGACCATGCCATTCTCATCGCGGCGATCTTCATAGATCTCCAAGACATCAATCATCTGTGCCGATGCTCCTCTTCTAGCTTTCTTCCGTTTTGCCAATTGCTGACTCGGCTCCAGCTTTTTCTTGGCGAGGAAGGCATCAATATCTTCGAAGTTGAAGACATCACCATTAAACATGAGCACCGTTGCGCCGACGACCTGGGGATGGGTGTTGGGGATTGACGGCTTCCCTTGCGATGCCCACCGGCCATGTAACATGAAGATCAGCGCCAATCCAACAAACGCCCAGCGCCTGAGGATTTGTATGACCTTCTCTAAACCACGCATCGTTCGCCGAATGGCAATGAAGACTTGACCCGATTTTCCAACGAACTTCCCCCACATCGCCGTGGAATCAGGACCTCGCTGCTGCACTCCTCTCGAGGCATCCTCCGCCATCTGGTTGACGTCAGTCCTTGGCGCCTTCTTCCCGAAGACCCACCCCACCATCCCGCACGCGCCGGTGACGGCGAGGGCTTGGGTGTCGGTGAGGCGGCGATCATACGCGACCATGTAACCGTTGGTGATGATGACGAAGCGTGCGCGGGGATCGGTCACCTCCTCCCACCTCTCAACCGTGCCGTCTTCATTTAGCACGGCATGGACCAGCTTGCCGCCATCGGTGCGACGGATGACGGCGATATGACGCTGGTCGCCAACCTCAAATTGAGCCAACGTATCGCGATCGCTGATCGGCTGATCGTTCTGCAATGGCAATGATGCCGCCAGACTCTCGCGCTTCGCATCGTACACAACCCAATCCACCGACGCACCGGTGGCCGACGTGAACATCTCCAGCGCCCGCTCCAGCGCATACGCCGAGGTCTCCCCTCGATAGAACCGCTCCAGCTGCTGCAGATCGACGCGCCCGCTCCCCAACACCATGATCGCGTCGATGAGCCGCACCACCGCCGTCACCTGCGCCGCCGTCAGCCAGCGACCCTGCAACACCGCCGTCGCACCACGGCAGGCGCAGTTGATGAGATTCTGACCGAGCCCCGGAACGAGCAGTAGCAACTGATCCATGATCGGCTGAGCGATACCGGCCCGCTGCCCGATTGCCTGGATGAGCGCCGCCACGTCATCGGCCATCGTGAGACCGTTCCAACCGATGAGAGCCTCCCCATCCTTCAATGCCTGCTGCACGACCTGCTGCACACGGTTGATCTGCTCGGTCGCCTCCTCCGTCACCTCCATCGTTTCCCCAGGAGGCGTGAGTGGCATCGGCGCCATGTGCTGCGGCACGCCGAGCGTTTGGGCGAGATTGGCGACTACCCGATCGATGACTTGATTGAGAGCGTCGATATCCACTGCGGCAGGCGCGTCCACTGCCGTCTGAAAGAGAGCTCGATCCGACTCGGCTACCAGCGAGGTATTGAAGAGAGGAGACTGCTGAATCGTCTGCGCCATACGCAACACCCGCTCGCGCTCCGGCGGGCCACGAGGATTCAACCGGACATACCCGACCGCCATCTGTTGACGAAATTCATCCAACGTTGCGGTTCGCGGTTGAATACCAAAGTTCTCATCGAAGACAATGTCAACCACATCGGCTTCCAAGAACTGTGGCGCACGAGCGCCAGAAACCAAGCTCTGCTTCCCGCCTCTGTAACGAGGTGACTTTCGGACCTCGGCCCGCAGCCACGACAAGCCCGACTGACCGTCGCGCTGCACCAACACCTCGACATGCACGGGCGATCCATAGACCTCCTGCTCCACCGCTTCCGCCGCCGCCCGGCTCCGCTCCTCGTTCATCTCCTGCAACGCTCGGTACAGCTCCGCCGGATTCGGCTGCTGCAGCACCAAGTAAAACCACTCGGCTTTGAAGCGACCGCTGGTGGGAGATTCGCCGGTAGCCAAACGATGCTCCAACATCCGCGCGTACGCCAGCGTGATGGCACGATCCACCACCGCCCGACGCAGCGCCTTCTGTTGCTCCGTAGCCTTGATACCGCCGATCTCCGGCGCAATCCCGATGATCGCCATCTGAGACAAGAGAAACCACCGCCACTCCTGGAAATCAACCTCGATCGTTCGTGGCGCAGTGGCCGCGTCAACCGATAACCCAACCTCACCAGCAACCGTCACGTATTCCTCTTGCTGACGAGGATCGCGGAACCACTTCTCACTTAAACTCTCCGCGGTACGATCCTTGGCAGCTCTAGAGAGCGCGTCAAACAACGGCTGGCGCTCATCCATCGGAATCGTTGTATCCGTATCATCGAGCGAAGCAAACACCGCGTCCATCGCCTGCTGATCTTGCATGATCTCCATCGCCGCATCGCGCACCAGTTTCCGCGCCGTTGCGTCGATCGCAAAGATCTCCGGCGGCCGATTGCGAACGATGTTGCCCGACTGGGAGATCACCACCCCATCAGGATAAAGCACCTCCTGGAACTCGCCAAACTGCTTCCGGATATCAGGGAAGAGATGCATCGCGTTCATGCTAACGACGAGATCAACCTTCTGTCCGTTCAACATCTCGGCAAGGGAGCGCGTGTCGCTGTTCTTCCGCAGATAGGTGAGGAAATTATCCATCGGCCGTCCATCGTTAAACAACTCGTGCATTCGCTGCCGGTTGTACGCCAGAAATGATCCTGCATTGTCCATCGCGATGATGCGGACTTTGAGCTTCATCTCGTGAGTGAGGAAGTAATAGAGTTGCGGAGTGGAGGTCGCGGGACCGGCGCCAACATCCAACACGGTGATCTCAGACCCCGGCGGATAGCGCTCGCCGAGTTGCTGCTTCAGCAACAGCCAGACCGGCGCCTGGTTGTCGAGATGCCAGTCGGTGGAACCAACGTTCTCCTCGTACTCGCGTGCCGCAGCAGACGGTGGCTCTAGCTCCGATGATGGCGGCCAGCTCTTATCAAAGACGAATGTCTGCTTCGACGCATCAACATCGCCCGGCTTGACCGCCACATCTTGACCGCCCAATCGCAGCATGATCGGCGCCGCCATCGCGAGGTCGACGCTGGAGACCATCACCAACGCCAAGAGGAGCGCGAGCGGGATGCCGAGCATCCACGCCCATCGATCGGGCAGCGGCCGACGATCCACCGGCTGATAGCCGTGCTTGAGCGACAGCGTCTCCGCCTGGAGTGTCGCCCCCAGGAATCGGCCAGTGGCCTCCTCGTCGCCGGGCGGTGACCCTAAGATTGTCGCCAAAGCGACGTCCAGATCCGTTAGCGGTGACTCAGACGGCACCCCCTCGTTGGGCTCCGCCGTAACACCCGAGACCGGTGGCTGGATCATCTCCAACGCCACCTCAAGACTCACCGAATCCCCCCCGGAGGACCCCAGCCGATACCCATCCACGTAGACGTGCCGGAAGGCATCGCCGAGCAACACATGCTGTAGGGTTGGGTCTCGGCGGATCAGCGCGGCGAGTTGCTGCGCCTGCTCGGCGCGCTGGTTCTGGGAGGTGCTGAGGTTCTCCTTCGCCCACGTATCCAACCGCCCCGCCACCATGTTGGAGAGCATCAGCGCCTCCGCCGCCGCTACGATTTGCTGAGTGGGCGCTTCCACGCCCAACTGCTGGACGAGTGCCTCAGCCCGTTGCCGTTGGCCCACCGTCGATGGATCGCTCCCTTGCTCAGCGGCAAACTTCTCCAACCGCCGAGCCACATCCTTCACCGTCGCCGATGGAGCCGCCTGCGAAAGCACAGCCCCATCGACCGCCATAGCCGCCGGAGCTGCAACACCCGCCGCCGCAGCGCCGAGCTGCGTGGTAGCGATGCCGACGGCGACGAAGAGCGCCAGACCGAGCAGCGTGCCGAACCAGTCCCCTCGCACACCGAGCGCTGTCGCCATCCGATTCCGGAAGAGCTGGTCAGGCTTCTTCCATAGCTTGAGGTTCTCAACGCCCGTTGGACCAGCCTGCGCCAGGATGCTTTCCGCCACTTCCACCAACTCGACCGCTTCCTTGCCGGACATCTCGGGTAGATGTTCCAACCGCTCCAAGCACCCGCCCGCCCGCTGAGCAGACATCAGACCCTTACCTTCCTTAACGTCGGCAACGGCCTTGAGGAGACTTAGCATCGTCACGCTTGCTGTGCTCTTTGGATCGGTATGCGGGTTCAGGAAATTCACGAGGGCCTGTGCTCTGAGCACGCGAGTCAGCAGCGGCGTCTTCTTTGCAGGGGCTTCCTTCAACTGCTCCACCAGCGTCTTCGCCAAGCCGGCCGGTGTTTGACCTCGTTGACCAATCACCCATCCCTCCCACTGAGGACCGAGAGCCTCCAGATTCTTTCTGAGTGTGTCGGCTCGCACCACCGTCTCGAGAACAACAACCGTTGCCTCCGAAGGCTTTTCCTTGGCTTTGCCCCCCAGATATTCTGTGACCGCGTCTAGATAATGCTGGAGCTGACCCAACGTCTCCTGCCGCCATGCCCGTTGCTGCTTCAAGGCTTCGATCGCCCCGCGAGACTCTTGAGCAAGCGTCTCCAGACGCGGTCGGTCTAGTGGAGTAGGACGACCCGCAAGGTCCTTCCCCAACATCAACTCACCAAAAGCCACCGCAGCGATCGGCTCTGCTATCACCGGCGCGGCATCCGCTGCGGGCGTCAGCGTTGTCTCCATCGCGGGTGCCGCCTCCTCCGTCGCCTCCACGATCAGCTTCGTCCCGTGCTCAACGACTTTCTCATCCACCTTGGCGTTCAACACGATAAACAACGCGACAACCACCCCGACCGCAAGCGTCGCTCCGAGAACTGTTGCAATGATCTTTCGAACGGCTCTGGAATGCTCCCGAACAACCGGGGTCAATCCCCGTTCCTCAAACTCGGCGGCGAGCAAGCGTCCCTTCTCCTCTGAAGACGCTGCCCCAAACGCCGACTGTCCAGTGGCACCGCGAACAACCTTCTCAATGCGTTGCTCGTCCGCCGCTGCCAGGGGTTCTTCCACCGCGCGATGGTTTGGATCGACGAGGCCAAACGACAGCGCCGACAGACACGCAGTGATCCGCTCGATCACGGCAGGCGCGCCCGACTGCAACGCCTGCAATGACACTCCAAATAGTGGCGCCAGGTGCTGCTCCAGCACGCCGTTGATCCGCGAGCCGGCATCCGAGCTGCGCGGATCGCCGCCCCGCACGATCACCAGCCTGATCTCCTGCACCGTCTGCTGCCCCCGATCATCGGTGAAGATCATCCGTACGACGTAGATGCCCGAGGCGACAGGCCGACCGCCCCTCGTGCCATTCCACGACACCTCGTACGGAGCCGTCTGAGGCGCGTGGTCGGCGTTGACCAAACGCTGCACATGCTGTCCTTGGATGTTGAAGACGTCGATCGTCACATGACCCGGCTGATTCACCGTGTACGGAATGCGAACCCGATCGACCGCGCCACCGATGTAGAGCGGATTCGGGTAGCTCTGCTGGAGCGTCGCCGCCGGTGCCACGATGTGCGCCGAGCCATCGTCCTCCACGGCGGTGGCGGGACTCACTGTCACCACCTGATCGCTGCGCTGGCGGCCGGTTTCCACAAACCGATCACCGGCCTCGACTCCAAAGACCACCTCGACCTGATAATCGCCCAGCTCCACCTCGTTCAATGTCACCTGCAACGGCTGATCCCGCTCGTCTGAATAAACTTGACCCGGCTGCCGCGGATTCGCCACGTAGTCCTGCGCCCGCAAGCGATACGTACGGCCGTCCGCCCGTCGCAGCACCACGAATGCCTGACCGGCGTTCCCTTGCCCATCGCTCGACACCAAGCTCTGGATCCCGTTGGCGTTGATCGTGAACGGTTGGCCGGATTGCGCCGTCGTCTCGTACGCCAGCTCCCGAATCCGGATGGCGAAATGCCCATACTGATCGCGAATGCCGTCGACTAGATTGAACAAGAACGCCAAGATCGATGTGGAGACCGCCGCTTTGATCGGGAAGAATTCGGATCCGACGCCCTGATCTGAGTCTTCGTTGGCCGACTGCCACTGCGCGCTGTCCGCCTGCTGCAGCCGGAGCATATCGTCCGCCACATCCTGCAACGTCCCGGTCGCCGTGCCGCGCACCGAGAACGGCACATCCTGCCAGTTAAACCCAAGCAACCCACCTAAGATCAACAGTTGGTCGGTCACCTCTGTTACGACAATGCCCTCTTGCGTAAAGCCCCGCAGCACGCCGTCGATGGAGAATGGAATACCCTTCGCCTTGAAGGACTCCGGCGGGCTGGCCGTTGTCCGATCGGTCCCAAAGGTCTGTATGCAGTAGGTGAACAGCTGCTCGGCCAGCGCATACTTGCCGCGGGACATCAGCCACAACCCGCCCAAGATCTGCACGTCTGACACACGGTAGGAATCATCGTAGCCCTGGCCGAAGTGATCCGTCAGTAACATATGACTGCTCAACAACGCTTTCTCGAGCCGCAACAGTTTCTCCGTATACATCTGATACCGAGAGTCCTGCGGATCCATAAGCTCCAGCGCCTTCACCAGTGCAAACGCCGCCCGCAAGTTATGCTCGGTGGATACCCATGTCACCCCGCCGCCGCCCGTGAATACCCCGTGATTCTCGCGATCCTGCCACTCCCGCTCGATCATCTTGTCGATGAGCAGTAGCCGCTTGTTCTGGAACGACGTGTCGCCAGTTCCCTCCTCGTACAGTGCCAGCGCATAGGCGACCCACATCTTCGTGCCGGTGCGCTCAGGCCCGAAGCTGTTGCCGTTCGCCACGTCAAAAGAGAAGAAGAGATGCCCCTGCGCATCGATCCGGGCCGCGAGCGCGGCGATCGTCTTTTGCACCTCGCCTTGGAGCTGACTCGCCTCCGTCGTACGCCCGGCCTGCCTCAGCAGCCGGATCTGCTCCATCGCCTCTTTGATAAACTCCGCCTGGTCGTAGGTAAACGCGCGGTCCGCGATGAACGGATTCACCGTCACGGCGCCATCGGCAAAGCTGCGCAAGAAGTCCGGGATCGCCGCGCCGCCCTTCTGACCCAGCAACCACGTAAACAGCGGATCGTTATCCATCACGACCTTTGATACCGCCTCCGGATGTTCTGCGGCAAATGCCTCTCGAACCAACTGTTTCTCCCCGACGGTGAGGTCAGCCCACAGATCCTCGGCCGCCTTGATCGCGGCGAGCCGCTCACCCGATGTACCCCGAACACCCGGATAATCAAGGTTCATGTACTGGTCGGTCAGCTCGCTCAACCGCTGCCTGATCTGCGCTAACGAGCGATCCTGCGGCAACGGGTATGCCTGGACCTGGGCGGGCGACAACAAACCCACCGATGCCCAGACCGATAGAGCTACAGCGGCCGTCGTGCCCGTGAGTCTCAGGAAAGCACGCCGATCTATGTTGGTGCGAAGCGCCTCACCGGCAAGTACCGCAGCACCGATGACAGCCGCCGCTGCGACAAGCTCATCAACACTCGGTAGATCCATCGCACCGAACCGCCCTCGCTGCTGCTCGTGCCACTTTCGGTACGACTCGTAACGCCCCTTCCACGCATTCTGTCTGGACGATTCGAGCCTGGAACCATCTCCCCGCTTGCTACCGTGCAACCGCCTGTCGATCACCTCGAGATCGTCACGGTTCTGTTTCTGGATCAGTTGCTCAGACGTATCGGGTGAAGGATGAGGTATTAGACGTTCCTCCTTGGCCTGCCACGTCCGCAGCACCCCCGAAACCTCTTCGACGTCGCGCTGCGTCTGCGCAATGACGGCTTGGAGATCCTGGCTCCCCAACGCCTCGCGCGCTCGATCGTCCTTCCACCGCCCATCGTTGATCCGTTGCTGGATGACATCGATCACCGCTTGACCCAACTGGATGCGCCGATGAGCTAACGTGTCCAGCACTAGCTCCCTGGCAACCGACCGGCGATTCTGCACCGACTCGTCGGCAGCGGGCTGAGCCAGCATCTTCTGCAGGAACCGCTCCACGATCTGCACTCGCAGTTGGAGTTGCATCTGGGCATGACGAGCCATCAACGCCACCACTTGCGGCGAGCGATCCGGCTGTCCTGCAAGATCCAACAGTGCATCGATCTGGTGAGACCAAACATGCGTGAGACGATACTGTAAAGCATTGGTGCGATACGAAGCATCCGGGCTGTACAACTCCCTGAGGATCGTGAAGAGCTGGTGCTGCTCATTCTGCCGGGCGATCAACCCGTATGGCGCAGTCTCGGGCTTCGTGTCCTGCGTCAACCCCAATTCCTTGGCCAACCACTCGGTCTCCTCTTTCAGCATCGTCTCCCACGTCTGCGGGGCTTCTCCCCTCATAGCTGTCACAGCGCGCCGGACCGGCGCAGCCGCCTTCTCGAATAAGCTGCGGCGCGTGACGGTCACTGCTGCCGCACCAACCTCACCCATCGCCTTGGCAGCATCCGCAACCTGAGCACTGGCGGCGGTTTCAGTGGCAAGGCGGGCGGCGACGTCGGCTGTCTCCTGCACCGCCGGCTGCACGGCTTCGGCGAGACGATGAGTCAAGCCGAGGATCTCGCGGACGCCGTCCGTGAATTGATCGGGCAACATCGGCTGCTCCGCCGCGGTCCGTATGAGCTGCGTCAAACTGTCCAGCTGCTGCCCGGTGACTGTGGCGTTCGGTGCAGCTAGCAGCTGCTCCTTGAGCAAACGCACCGCGTCGTTCACGTAAGGTTGCAGGTTCACAGATGGATCGGGGTTTGCCTCCACAAGCGCCTGAAGCTTCTCCACAACTTCCGCGATGGAGAACGTCGACGCGTTAAACGTGGTCAACAAGGCAAAACCAGCAACGATGAGTGCCCCCACCGCCAATGCGCCGAGCCACCATTTCTCCATCTTGCCCGGTGCCGTGATGGACTCACCGATCGGCTTGAAGCCCGACTGCAAGCTCGCCAGCTTTGGTCGGCGCGGCAGCTGAGCGTACTGGGTCTTGGCGACCGCCAACAGCTCGTCAAGCGTCGCGGTCTCGCCGCGGACGAGCCGGTGGTAACGCTCCTCGTCTAGCTGCCCGGTAGCCGTCGGCGTCACCACCACGTACGGGACGCCACGCTCCCGCAGTAGCGCCGTCATCCCCGGCGTGTGAAAGCCACCAACCACGAGCGCTATGGCCTCCGGCCGTGTGGCGTCGTACGTCGTTCGTCGTTCGTCGGTCGCGGTTGGCCGGGCACCGCTGGCGGCCGTGATCCCCGGCGCACCCAACGCTTCACGCTTCACGAGGTGCGTTTCACGTCCTTTGTCCCCTGTCCCTTGTCTCTGCTCCTCGAGCCACGCCAGGGTGTTGTCAAGCAGGACGCGGTCACGCTGCTTGGCGAGTTCGTAGAAGCGCTCGACCAGTGGCAGGTGATCATCCACCACATCAGCCAAGTCCTGCGGTAACTTCTCGACCCTTCGACTCGGCTGCGCCTCACTCAGGGCATGCTCTTGTCTGTTCGCTTCGCTCACTCCGCTCGAAGCAGAACCGGCTCCGTTCTCATTCGAGCGACCCCGAGCTTGTCGAGGGGGAGTCGAGAACCCCTCCCCTTGCTGCTTCAGAAAGGTCGTGAAGACCTCCAAACGGAACTCATCGCGATGCGCCTGGTAGTAGGCGAGCTGATCGGGCACCAGTTCCAAACCGAAGAGCCCGTGCAGCAACGCCGCATGACGCACCAGTTGAACGAGCTGCCGCGCCTCTTGGCTGCCGGCCAACGCCTCTGCCAACGCCCAGCGCACCGCCTCCAACTCTGTCGTGATCCGATGGCTTTCCACCATCTGCGTCAACCGCACATAGTCGGCAAACGCCGTGAGCGCAGGGTACGCCGTGAGATCAACCCCCGCTTGGTGCGCTAACGCGAGCAGTTGGGGGTAGAAGTAGGTGGGGCCGATCGCCCCATGCTGGAATTGAGCCAGCAGTACGTCAAGTTCGCGGCGTGTCCGTCTAATTTCTTGCGGTAGCTTCTCGACCCTTCGACTCGGCTGCGCCTCACTCAGGGCATGCTCTTGTCCGTTCGCTCCGCTCACTGCGCTCGAAGAAGAATTGGTCTTCTCGTTCGAGCGAGTCCCGAGCGCAGGCGAGGGGCGAGTCGAGAACCCCTCGGACTGCACCTTATCCGCAAGCGCCTCGAGCAGTTGCTGCAGCTGCGGCTCCAGTTGGGTGCGGTCAAGCACCTGCTCCTGCTGCTGCAGATGGAGGAAGCGTTGGAGGTTCGGTGCCAACACCTCAAACGCCACGCCGCTCTGTTGAGCCATTTCCATCAACTTGGCGATATGATCCGGTAATGAGACGCTTCCAGACTCGAATGACGACGCCTCATGCTCCAAAACCAGAAGCGACTCTGGATAGAGCTTTGGCTGGAGTGAAACTAATGTCTGCTGAATGCGCCCGATGGTCGCCTGCGCCTCAGGTGCCACCGCTAGCACCTGGCAGAACACCTCACCGTTGGCGCTATGTAGATCTTGGTCTTCCACTCCGTAGAGCGTGAGCGGCAGGTGCCGCGTGATGACTTGGTACTCCGGCCCTGTCATCTCGCCAATGCTCAAGAACGTCTTGGCCAACAGCTCCCGTGCCTGCGCATCCTTTGGAAACCGCTGAAAGAAATCGAGATCCAACAACCCACTGGCTCCCTCGGTTGCGATGGTGCGCACGTTGTAGGTCTTGTAGAGATGCTCCAGGATCCGCCCCTCCGCCTGCTGCGCCTCGGGTTGGGTGTGGAGATCTTGGAGAAGCACGACTGTTGGCGGCGAATGACGAGTGACGGGTGGCGGGCTGGCGCTGTCCTGGACGTTGTCACCCGTCCCCTGTCCCCCGTCACGGGTGTCCGGCTGCCACACCTCCAGGATCTGGCCGTCCTCAGGAGGAATGGTGAGGGCGGCGAGATCCTGCAGACTGGCGAGGCTCAACGATTTGGATTGTGCGGTGGACTGTGGACCATGGTCTGTGGACGTCTTGTCTTTACCTAACATCCCCTGCTTGGCGTCCAGCTCGCGGAGGTTGCGTTGCTGGACGGCGGTGTGGGCGGCCTGTTTCCCGGCGAAGATGGAGCGGGAGGAGGGGGCGGCCCAGACTATTTGCTCGAGGCAGAAAATCTGGGCAGTAACGAGGGCAACCAGCCGGGTCCACCTAGGAAGGGCTGGTCGATACACACGTTGCCGGTTAGATGCTAGAGGATCGTTATCCTTCTGCATAGATCTCTATAGAAGACAGATACGCATACACGAACCCAACCACAGCACGATCATGAATCGCCGTGCATTCCAAGGCGACTTCTCGATCATTGTAAATCGATTGTAAAGTATACACATAATGCTGTAGGCAAACAATGACATCTATCAAAAAAAACCTGATCGAAACATCACTAACTTTTACTATAATTGATGATACATTAACTTATCTAGTTACCTATTTACAAATCATCACAACTCAAAATCGACCGATATTCGAGCCACTCTTCCATGATAAACAAACGGATTATCTCCTGAACGGGTGGTCAATTATTTAGCAACACCACCCCTTGTCAATAGTGGATATACAATTTAGTTGTAACACTATATAAAATAATAATTTACGTAACTCCTATGCAGTGAGATATGGGGTAAAATTCTGCAAGATTGTGCTATAGTTTAATTAAATAATTACAAATAGTTATATAACACATGCAAAAAAGGATATCCGTCTAGATGTTTTTCCATCGAAACGATCGATGGTGGTGGTATCTCGTCAAGGTCATCGCCCTTGACCTCTGTCTACTGCTCTCTCTGCCAACGCCCGATGTCCTCGCCGATACCCTTTCGCCAAACCGACAAACGCAGCAATCCGGAGAGCTCGGACCGATCATCCGGATGATGAAGGCGCTGCGCCACCAGCGCGATCAGCAGGAGACGATCGCTGAACTGCTGCAGCCGCGGCTGCGCGCGGCCCTCGCTGAGGGCATCGATCCGGAGACGCTGTCCAACCTCTGCGCCATCACCATCCCGTTGCACGGCGGCGAGGTGATCGAGGCGTGGACGCCTGAAGAATCCGTCGTAAGTCGTAGGTCGCGGGTCGTAGAAAATCAGTCGCAAGTCGCAGACCTTGGGTCGTACGACCTACGACCTACGACCTACGACCGCTCTCTTACGACGAACGACGAACGACGGCCGTTGGTCATTCACATCCAGGATCTCCACACCCAGCCGCAGGCGCAGGCGATCGCCGCGCGTATCATGGAGCACCTCGCCGGTACGTATGGGATCGACCGCGTCGCTCACGAAGCCGCCTGGCAACCGTTCGACCTCGACTTTGTCCTCCAGTTCCCCAAGGACGAGACGCTCCGTGCGCTCGTCGCCCGCACCCTCCTAGAGCTGGGCGAGCTCTCCGGCGCCGAATATGCGGCCATGGCGTTCCGGCTACCACTGCATGTCCAAGGTGTGGACGATCGCATCCTCTACACCGAGAGCGTCGACCGCTTCACCAGCGTCATGCGCGACGCCTCGTCCATGACCACCACGCTCAACCGCTACGATGCGCGCCTACGCCGCCTCGCCACCAAGCTCTACGCTGCGAACGACGAGCTCCAACAGTTTGACCGCCGCTGGATGGCGTTCCACCGCGGTGACGAGGCGTTGCCCGATTACGCGAGCTTCCTCGCCCGAGCCGCCACGACCCACGGCATCGATGTCGAAGCGACATCGCCGGCTCTGGTGAAGCTGCTGAAAAGTCTGCATCTGGGCAAGCAGCTCGACCGCGACACCGCCAAACGAGAGTTCGCCGCCTGGTTGACGGGCGCCCTCATCGCAGCCGAATCCCCCGCGCATCGATCGATCCGCCCGATCCTCGAGGTCGTCCACGAGTGCCTGCGCCGGAACGCCGCCATCCCCTCCTCCCTCTACCGCGGCGCGCTGGAAATGGCCGACCGGATCGGCGCCCCGCTCGATGCCTATCCCGCGCTCCAGTCATTGCGGCTGTACTTCCGCCTGGCGCAGGACGCCAACCCGCACGACATCTACCGCGAGCTGCACGAGATGGAAGAGCTGGCGATCGAACAGCTGGCTCGATCCGACGATGAACGACAGCTGGCGCTCTGGAACCGTCGGCTGACGCTCCTGCGCGACTTTGTCGGACTGAAGCTCACCGCCCAACAGTATCTGACCTACGAAACCAAGCCGAGCGCATTCGACCTGGCGCGGTGCGACAACTTCCTCACGGCTTTGGAGCAACGCCTGAAGCTCCAGGTACCGGAGGCTGAGCGCGGAGGCGTCATCTCAGACGAGCAGCGCCAAGCCGTCGAGCAGTTCTATCGGCTCGCCCACGCTCGCGATCAGGTGATGGCCACCCGCACGATGGAGTGGATGACTGGCCAGAATGACCAGCCGGTCGAGTCGCAGGTCGCAGGTCGCAGGTCGTACGACGTACGACGTACGACGTACGACTCAACGCGCCCGGCCGCCGTGGTCCTCGTGGCTGGCGGCTTCCACACGGAGGGCATCACCGAGTACCTCCGCGCGCGCGGGCTGCCATACCTCGTCATCACCCCCACCGCGACCGAGCCGGTCGATGAGGAGCGCTACCACCGCCGCATCGCCGGCGAGCTGGCTGGCGATGAAGAGCTCCTCGTGACCCTCCGCCGCGTCGCTCCTCAGATCAAACTCGCACCACTAATCAAAGCTGCCAATGGCATGCTGAACGCTACGGTTGCCAAATTGACTGGCTTAATCTCAGTACTGGCACGAAACCGGAAACTTAGCGAGCAATACGGCTTGCCGCCCCACCTGGATGCTGCACCCGAAGTATTAGTCGAGGAAGCCCGTGCAGCATTGCCGATCGGACTGACACTATCGATGGAGCAAGATCCCGTGGCGGCACTTCAAGCGGCAGCAAACACACCGATCGAGGAGCTTCCTGACGCACCCAATCTACCTAATCTGTTTGATCAAATCAACGGCAAAGGCACTGTGATCGCATCCTCGGCCACCACTCCGGTCTTATCCGTGCTACCAGCCGCCGGTGCTGCAGCCGCGCATGCCGCCAACGGGGGCGTGGCCCGACGGATCCGCAACGCCCAGCGCCAGCTCACCAAGACGGCCACCTTCGCCAAATCCCTCCCACGCCGCCTCGCCGCCACCGCCAAAACCGTCGCAGGTCGCACGTCGCAGGTCGCGGAAAACCTGTCGCAGGTCGCAGGTCGCAGGTCGTACGAGATCGGCCAGCAACTGTTCGCCAGCGTGCGTGCCACCGCGCGGCAAGCGTGGGGCTTCGCAACAGCTCATCCCCTCCGCACAGTCGCGTTCGCCGCCGCCATCGCGTTTGGCATCATCGCCCTTCCCGTCATCTCCGACCAACTCGCCGACTGGTGGCTGCTGCAGAGCGATTCGAACGCGATGGTTGCCATGATGATACCCGCACAAGGGGGGCAGGCATTTATCCGTGGACAGCTCTATGCGGAATCGGAAGTCCCGTGGAAGAACAAGTGGTACTACAAGGCGGCGCAGGCATTTGGAGACGCAACATCTCCAGCGGATGCGGAAAAGCACCTGGCTACATTGGGACAGTACATTCGCGAGAACTATGCAGGAAAACTGCCGAAGGGGAAAGGTCTCGTTATCGGGTTCGGGGAAACCCCGCAAGAACTGGTTCAGTGTGAAAAAACGTTCGATCGAGAAGTTGAAGGACTCGATCTAGTGAACACAGCGGAAGCGCCTCGGGTGACAGCCGCGGCAGAATATCTAGCGGCACAAAGAGTGGATCCTAGTCGCATCGGAGTACGTCATGCAGATATGTACGAGCTGCAAGGTGTCATCGAGAACCAGTCGATCGCTGCTGTGTACGGCGCGCGAGTGTTGTCACTTGACTCTGAGGGCGCCGGCCTAGCTCACGAGATCGACCGGATACTGGCCCCTGGAGGGGTGGCCTATCTGGTGACGACAGAGGAGGACCGGACAGGAGACCTCATCCCCGCACTTCGCCGGTACGGAGATGTTGATGTCAACTTACCACAGGGTGCCATTGTGTTTCATAAACCTGCGCCTTGGTGGACGCTGTTTGGAGTGAAGGTAAAGCTGGGACAGCTGGGAGAGAAGCTCCGTGCGGTGCGGCGCTGGACGGCGGTGCACCCCTGGCAACGGCTAGCGTTGGGGCTTGCCACCACTGTGGCGTTTGCGACCCTCCTCTTGTGGGCATATGGCGCATCCCCTGTTGTCACCTCGCTCGGCGAGCAGGTCGGGCATCTACTGCCCGACGGCGGCGTGGCAGCGATGATGCTACCGGCGATGGGTGAGGCGAGCCCCAGAGATGTTGATCGGTTGTTCGGGCGGCGCGTCCGTAAGCACCAGCAATTAGGAGAGTCGGTGTGGACGATGGTTCAGCAACGAGGCTTGGTATGGACGGGGGATGATGGCGCGGTGCATCTGATCGATGAGCAGCTGACACCTGCACAGAGCAGAGCGCTGTGGAACGCGGCTCGCGAAGTGATCAACAAGGCGAACAAGTGGAAGCCATCGGATGCGAACTATCTTCCCCCGCTCACCGAGGAAGACACTCTGGATCGGCTACGGGCGGAAGACAAGGCTCGTCCTCGCAGCATCGATGAGGGAAGGGGGGGAGAGCGACCAAGCCAGGCGCTGCCGTGGGCGATGATACGGTATCGCGATCCGGTGCGGCGCGCTCTCTGCTATCGCGTGAGCATTCAGTCCCGATTGCAGCGCGATCCGGTTCTCCGGGGGATGGTGACCGGGTTTCGCAGGCGGTTGGAACAGATCGCTGGAGAGGAGATCACGACGCAGCACCCCTTTTGCCGGGCATTCGCTGACGCCTATGGGGAGACGCCGTCCGCAGAACGCCGTGGGGCACAGGACGCAACCGACTGGTACGTGACGGCATTCGTGGCGCGTTGCCTGGAGGAAGCCGTGTTGTTCAACAGCTCTGATGGGGTGCTGAGGCGCATGGCCGACACCGCGATGGGACATCGGCTTCTGCACGAGGATCGGGGTCGAGTGCAGCAACGAGTACAGGAAGCGATGGATGATCTGCGTCGGATGATGGGGGCAGCGGCAGCACCGGTGATCTTCCAAGATCCGACGTCGCGGAAACGGGGAGCGATCAGTTCCGACGCGGAGGTGACGGCGCTGGCGGCGTCAATACCGGGGACGTATATCAGCGTGGAGGATAACGACGCCACCGGCGGTGTCTGGCACGCGATGGTGGTGACCAGACAGCCGCGAGTCCCGGGGAGGCTGGATCCGGGGAGTGACCGGTTTCTCTGCGTCGCACCGCTAGAGTGGACGGGGACGCCGAAGAAAGGGCTGGTGCGCGTCGGGAGCGGATGGGGACCGGCGTCGTATCTGCAATTGCCCGATGATGGTGTGCTCCGACCATTCCGCGGCATGGCGGCGAAGATCCGCCGCAGCTACATGGTGACGAAGCTCATGCGGTGGGCTCGGTGGCATGGTGCTCAACGCATGACACTCGCGAGTGATTTGAAGGAGAGCAGGGATAATCTACAGCATTGGGGGCTTGCCGACAACCGCGGCCGTCTCGTGGCGAAGACGCTGCCCGATGATTCTGAGCCAACAGAGAAGGAGAGCGCGTGGGTGATCCAGGCGCATGCCGAGAACCGCGTCACGCAGGTCACGCGTGAACGATCGATTGGCGCCTTCTGGCCGCAAACGTATCTCGCCGTGCGGGAGTTTCTGGAGCGCCGGGGGAGAACGGATCTGCTGGATTATCTGGACGTCTTCCACTACGGCGAGCGGATTTTCCTGGTTGAGCCCGGTCGCAGCCAAGCGCCGCCGACCTTCGCTGGCGTGCTGACGCGCGCCTACGGCGCTTGCGATGCGATGTACCTGCTCGACCGCGGCGACGACCCGCTCACCGTGGGGGCTACCATCATTCAGCTGTTGGTACAGGCCGACGATCCGTCGCGAAAATCAAACCACACGTTGGTCAAACAGTTTCGTCGGGCACAGCAAGCGACCGCGGCCATGAAGCGTCGGCGGGAGTACGCCGTTCGTGTCGTTTTCGAGGAGGTCGCAAACCAGACGTACGCGGCGTACGGAGTCGACGTGCCCACAACCGAGATTCGTGATCACCTTGAACAATGCGTGCCGACCGAATTTCAGGCGGTGTTGCAGATTCCGCCGGAGCAGCGCGGCAAGTGGCTGCGGCAGGCGCTGGATGCATACGAGCAGGGCGATATCTCATCAGGCAAGATCGATAGCCGACGAGTGCGGGATTGGTTGGAGAAGCATTCGTCCGAGCTCTTCGATGTGGCGCCGCTCATCCCGGCCGCCGAGGCCATGGCGCTGGCGGCCGTTGCCAAGGTGTTGGACACCGCGAGGATGCGGCCCGCTCTTCATGAGTGGCCGGACCCGACCGATCCTGCCACGCTCGCCGACCAATTGCGCCGTGAGCAGCCTGACCAGTTCGCCCAGCTCGACGCCGCGGCGCCGATCGCGCGCATGCAAGCCCTCCGCCGCGCTCTCGCCCTCCATGCTCTCGAAGATGCGGCGCAGCAGCAACGCCTGCGCAGCGTGCTCGCGGCCCTCTTCCCGGTAAAGATCGCGGTGATCGGACTGAAGTTTGGTCGGCATTACCTGGTGAACATCGACCGGGAGGCCGAGTCGCTCGGGATGCCGGTCACGATCCAGGGATTGGCCTCTCGGAAGACCATCAGCGGGCTCAAGGCGCAGGACAGCATGGCAAAGATCCGCGACCGGGTGACCTGGACGAACAGCGGTGTGACGGATACCAATCCATTCAGCGCCCTGGAGCGTTTGGAGGCGGGGACGCAGGCGATCTGCATCGCGACGCCTGCGGCGAACCACTTCGCGCTCGCCCGGCAGGCGTTGCAGCAAGGACTCCACGTCTTGATCGAGAAACCGATGACGCTGACGGTGCAGGAGGCGGAGAAGCTGGTCGAGTTGGCGCAGAAGCACAACGTGATCCTCATGGCTGGGCATCTCCACCTCCACGCACCACACTTCCAGCTGTTGCACAAAATGACCACCGATGGCGCCCTGGGATCGATCCAGCGGATCGAGGCGTCGCTGATGACGGGCAATCCGCACGGCGATACGTTGATCCAAGACCTCGGCATTCACGCGATCTACATGGTTCGGGCGCTCCTGGGGATACCGGATGGGCAAGAGGTGGAGATTCTCTCGGTAGAAGACCTATCCAAAGATTCCGATTCCACGAAGGGCACGGTGCGCGCCACGGTCAAGTACAACGGCGTGGAGGTGACGATCAACCTCAGCCGCGAGCAGCCGAGCGAGCAGCAGGCGCGGCAGGTGGTCGTAGTCGGCAAACGCTTCACCGCGACGTACGACTGCTCGGGAGCTGGGGAGCTGACGATCGAGCCGACGCCGGATCAGACACAGCCAGCGGTCGGTGCTCAGTTGCAGCGGTTGCGGGGTCAGATCGAGCAGCTCGGCGCGCGGCCACCTCCGCTCGGCTTCCAGATCAACGCCTTCCTCGCAGCCATCCGGGCTGCGCAAGCCGGGACGCCGGCCAACGAGATCGACCTCCTCGGCAACGGCCGCTCCGCCATCCCCGCCATCGGCGACATGGTCAGCCTCGATGCCGCACCGCGAACCACCGGCCGAGCGGTGCAGTCATGGCAGATCGATGGAACGCCAGTAGCGATTGAACCGCATCGGCCAACCATCATCGCCCGACTCCAAGAGCTATTACTCGGCCAACAGATCGTCCTGGGCATAGTAGCAGTCGTGATGATCGCGGCGATACTCTTTGGTTTCCTCTGGCTGGCTGATTGGCAGAACTGGATCGAGATCGACCGCTGGCCATTCGACGGCACACTCCGCGGCACGGACGACTCCGGCCACGTCCTCCTCGACGCCGCGCAGCGGATGGTTGAAGCTGGTGCCGAGCCTGGCCGTTCGCTCCTATCCGGCGATGCGCCGATCATGGCCAGCGTGCCCCTCTGGCAACTCTTGAACATACAGCCGACTCAGCATCCCGCGAAAGGCGAGTTGTTCCGAGCGATCGACCGGGTAGCCGGCCAACGGCTTGCTCCTAACACCATCGCGCATCTCAAAACATTCCTCAGCCGCTTTCAAACGCAGTCCACTGCCGGAGCCACCAGACATATCGGACTGCAAGTCTCCACGATTGACGCGTTGATCAACTACCTGCTCCATGTCGTCACGCAAGATCCTGGCCACCTCCGTAAGCAGTTTCGAACGCTCAGCCAGGGAATCTTTGACAGGCACGGTGCGCCGGTACCCGATGCAGACCGACTCCTGGCCACAGCGCTTGGGCGTCTTTACTCGCAGTCATTCTCCACGGAACCGTCATCACCCACCGCTGAGCTCGGGCATCCGCTAGCTCCCGACGCACTCCCCTTGTGGAGAGCGGTGCGGGAGCGCACGAGGTTTTTGTCCGAGTACCGCACGGCTTACAACGAGCGTTTCTCAGATCCGACCAGGGCAGACCTGCTTGAGTGGCTGTGGATATTCATGGCTCCACAAGGCAGCCCATCTCGTCGGATGGCAATCCACGGCGCCACGCTGGAGGCGCTATTCACCCGACTGCTCTGGCTCGAATCCCAGGACCCGGATGGCCGGGAGCTCAAGCAATTCTTCAACGATCTCCATGCGCGAACCACTACCGGAACTGGCGATGCTAGGACCATCTTGCCGAACGCCGAGGACAATCTACGAACATGGCTGGAGCAACAACGACCCCTCCCCCCGCAACCCGAAGCAGCATCCATCCCAGTCACGCGCCACCGATACGCCTGGCTGGATATGGTCGAACAAATCTCGAGTAGCGCCCTTCCGGAACGAGGCAGGAGTGGATTGCTCAGATTCATGCAGCATTTTCAGTGGATTGAAGGCCTCCCGCCCAACAAGCGATCCTACGTCGCCATCGATGAAGAAACTGTCGCTTCACTGATCGAACTGTTCCTCGATGCCACGCGTACCGGTGACGATCCGATAATCCAGCAAGCTAAAGGCCTCGCCTGGTCCATCATCCGAAAAGCGGAAAGCTCAGCCCTCACGAAGAAGCAGCGTCCCGTCGACGACGCCGAACTGATCCTCGCCAACCTCCTCGAACAATGGCAGCAGGAGAAGAGTACCCGGGGTCTTTCGCTCACGCGGACGATACCGGAACCACCACTCCCGCTCGCCGGACTACCGAACATCCACCTCGGCGATTCGCGCTGGTATCCGACATGGAGCCACATCACGCAGACGCTCGAGCAAGCGCGTCGAACAGGAACGCTGTCCGACAACGCCGTCTCATGGCTGCGGGACTACCTGGACGCTTTCCAGCCAAGTCGAATGCGGACTAGGAAGCCGGGTCCGGACGAAAACAACCGCCTCGACAGCGACACCATCGAGCGGCTCGCGCTGCTGCTGCAGCTCTCGGAGCAGCCGGACGCCATGCCGGACAGCAACATGGCACGTCTGGTGCTGGAGCGGCTGCGCGATACCACCATTACTCCCGCTGGCCGACCGGTTCCCGGAATGGATGTCGTGCTCAACGGGCAGCTGCAGCTCGAACGCACGGGCGTGGCGGATCTGCGCCATACGCTGACGCTCTTGTTGGCGATGCACGAGATGGCTGCCGAAGGCTATCAGATCGAACGCGTCAGCGCCCGCCTCGCGCCATGGCCCCGCAGCCCGAAGCGAACGATCGAGCTCGATCTGGTGTGCTGGAAAGACGGTCGGCAGATCATCGTCGAGGTGAAAGCTTCGCCGTTCGCCGTGTCGATGCAGGCAGACCGGCCAAACCTAAAGGCGCTGGAGAAACAGACCGACGAGAAATGGTTCACGGCAACGCTCGACAGCCTGGCCAGAGCGAAAGCCTCCGGCCAACCCTACTACCCCGTCCTCGCAGAACTCGATCAAACGTACACCGTCCACTTCGGGCAAGTGGCCTCGGTCCTACTCTGTATCGACCAGCGGCTCGTGGCCGCACCGGAGACCGGCGCCGAAAAGATGCTCCGGAACAAGCTGACCACTCTAGCAAACGATGTACGCTACCAACTAGGTCCTGAGTTCTTTGACTTACGACCATACACAACGCTGGGTGGCTACTTTGTCAGCGACGTCGCCGATACATTGTCGCGCGCGATCCGCGACCCGAAAGCCCATCGCGCCCAGCTACGCCGTGCAAAAGCCGAAACCGACAAACCACTCCCAAGAGACGCCTCAGCAACCACGCCGAAACGCCCAGCTCCTCTCGCGCCTCCCCAGGCAGGCTGGTTCAGACGAACAGTTGACACATTCCAAGCGATGACCGCCTGGCAACAAGCGGCTGCGGTCCTCGGCGCGCTCGTCGCCTGCGCCCTCGTGGCCGCAGGAGTGCTCTGGATGCTCGATGCCCTCAACATCGTTAACCCCGAGTTCTGGCCGTTTGACGGCACACTCCGTGGCACGGACGACCCCGGCGGCGTCCTCCTCGACGCCACGCGACAAACCATCGCCGTATCGACACAGTGGAAACAGTACCCACTGGCTGGTAACACCTCAACGTCAGCTGCATGGATGGTCGGCGCCATGATGCAAACGGGGCGCGAACGGATACGCGTAGCTGGACGTGACAGCGAGTGGGATGAGATCATCGCCTCCACCGGCCTCGACGAGGCCATGCTCGATTACGCAATCCAGCACGATGTCGCAGTCGAAAACGTACCTTACTTCACCCGCGCGTTCAGCGACTTCGATACTGCCGGACTCTACCAGGATATCGACGGTGAACGACGCTACACCGGTGAGGTGAAGACGCTGCTCGCGCACAACCTCACTCCACAGCAACTTGTGGAAGTTACGCGGATCGTTCGCGAGACCCGATCAACCGCACCCGTCGAAGCCGCGATCCGTCTTGTCGGCACCACCGATCCCCACTTAGCGGACGTTGCACAAGCTGTGAACGATCTGAGCGAGAACGGGGCTGACGGAAAGGCAGTGGTCGGGCAGCTACTCAACCAATACTCGCCGGAGGAGATTGCCTCGGTCGCACTAGCAACCCAATCGATAGGCGCTGAACGAAGGGAAATACTTCGGCGCGAAGGCATCCCCGTCCAACGCCTGGGAGCTGTCGCATTAGTATTGGAAGAAACTGGAGCCGCACCCAATACCGTTCTTCAAGCTGTGCAGATGGTGGGACGCGACAACCCATTCCTACCCACAATCGTTAGAGCCATCGGCTTGATTGGAGAAGCAGCCACCAAAGGATTCCTCGATCAAAGCGTACCACTGCCTCGTATCGCCTTGATGGTTCAGAACATCAAACAGACCAAGTGCACTGCGGAGGAGTGCCAGGCCGCGATTCGCCTAGTCGGACCCGCTCATCGCTCACTCGATACGGTGGCCAAGGCGATCCACCTCGCCGATGAAGCCATCGTTGGGCAATGGCTCCAGCAAAGGATCGCGCCGCGACACCTCGCATCGTTCGCCCATGCCGTCCGACGCCTCGGCTCCCACAGAGTGAACGCGCTCATGACGCAGGACTACCCACCCCAACACCTCGTCTACATCGACAGCGCCCTCCGAACAAAAGGACGCGCCTGGGTTGAGGAGCGGCTCTTTCGCAGCCGATACCGTTCACGCCTCGATACACCCGAAGCACCTGCTGATCGTCAAGCACTCACGGCGCTCCGACAAACAGATCATCTACACGTCTTTGACATGGAGGCAGCGGTGCTTCCCTTCGAGGGATACCAGGAAGACATCTGGGAAACCCCTCGCCAAGAAGGCGAGAACGACTTCGTCCTAGCCCTGTACCCAACAGAGCAGGAGCAGACGACGCTTCGACAGCATGGGATATCCCTGGAAGATCTCTACCACGTTCCAGAGGCACTGGGATTCGTCCAACTCCACTTCGACGGAGACTCTCTCATCGTGACAGCAATCCAATCCGACATTTTTGGAGCACTCACAGCCGAACTCAAGAGACGCTATCTCGACTGGACCAGTTTAGTACTACTAACGCTCGAGGATTACGCGCGCCAGCAGGGCGCAAGTCGCATCGTGATCGCTCCGGCCGCGGCCCAGATGCAGCGTTTTCCTGATCTCCACCCCAGTCTAGCAGCACGCCTCTATTCCAGACTTCCCAAACAGTTCGGGTACTCCCTCGAACCCGTCCGCACCAAGCCTTCTGCCACACTAGACCTCTCGTTCGGATGGGTCAAAGACATCACGACCATGGACGCCCGAGCGAAACGATACGCCGCTCTCCTAAATCGAGAACTCAGCGCTACTCTGGGAGACCGTCTACGACTGATGATCCGCACGACGATCTGGAGCATCACCGACTGGATCGCCAAGGCCTACCGCTCCCGTACATTTCTAGTCGGCATCGCGGTTGGCCTCATCATTGTCCTCACCGTTGCCGCCTACGCCTGGTTCGGCCACACTCTATCCCCCGAGCTCATCACCCAGCTTTCACCGCCGACAGAGCTCGACCCCACCGCGCTGAGCATGATGACACCCCTCAAACTCAGCGTCATCCGCGGGTGGCTGCAGCGCAGATTCGCACCTCAAGCATACGAGGCGAGCCGACGGCAAGCCCTCATCACCGAAGCCAAGTCCCTGATCACCAGCGACACGTTCGAGCAATTCGTGTACCACTCCTATTCGATCTGCCGAGAAGGCTTCCCAAACACGCTGGCGCGGATCTCGGATTCCACGGAGCGTCTGGCGTTCTTCGTGCAGGGCCTTCGCACACTGGAACGCTGGGCGCAGAGCAACGAGTGGCCAATCTATACTCCCGAGACGGCGCGCAACACGACGGCCGAGGGCCTGTCGGTCGATCCGGAAACGCTTCAGCAAGTCGGAGCCGACAGTCCTGGCGGCAAACCAGGGACCGACAAGTACATCTTCTCCGTCGGTCCTCAATGGGTGGCACGAATCCCGATCTTTGGAACGTATCTCCTAGACCAACTACTGGGCGTGAGCGAGGCCGCTGTCGCCAATACCGTTGACCCACGCTTCGCCGCGAGGGTCATCGACGTCCCCGGATACCCCATGGACATCATCGAACGCGGAATCCTGCTCGGCGATGCGTATGAGGAAGCGAGGAAGACCAACGGCAAGTTCGCGGAACAACTGGAACGACTGGCAAAGCGCAACCCACTTTATCAATACATGGATGACCGCGGCAACAGCCAGATGCTGCTGGTGGTACGGCAGCATTCCAATGGCGAGCAACGCATCCACATCGTCGCAGCGGACCTCGGTACCTACAAACGTGACATCAACTGGAAGACCGGCAAGATATCAGGCAGCCTGTACAAAGCGCGGATAGCCATCGATCATCTCCTCCAATCAGGCAAAGACCCGAGCATACCCTTGGACGAAACCGCCCTACGCGCTCTGCCGAAGATCCAAGAGCTGCCGACGTTCGACCTGCAGGGTGGCAAGCTGCTACCACCGCCACAACCCCGGCTGCTCGACGTGTTCGGAGAACGCTACAGCCGCACGTGGTGGCAGTATGTCATCCCTGTGATCCTGACCGTTACGGCCGTGGCCGTAGCGATGACGTTCTTCCTGACCCTCCAATCCTTTCCGCCAGGCGGCACCAGTCCGGCATTGGAGGACCGCGTTGCAACTGACCTGATCCGATCCGCCGCAGGCCTTGCGCTCGGCGTGGTGGGACACCTTGCTCTCCTGTCGCTCGATGCCCAACGCCGGCGCTTCAGCGACGAGCCGACCGCGCGTCGCATCCGCGCCGCCACCGGTATCCTAGCCGTCCTCCTGCTGCTAGCCAGCGTCGTCTTCATATTCGCCAGCACCCTTGATCTCATCAACACCATCCCCGCGCCCCCCGATCAACTCCCACCCTCCCCGAAACTCGTCGACCTCTCCCGGCTCCTCCCCAGCATGACCGGCCCGTGGATGATGGCGATGTCGTTTCCGAATCTCCCGCAGCCCGAGGAGCCGAACGACCGGCAGCGGATCGTGGAGGAAAACGTGCGGACCATGCTGTTTGAGGACTTTGCTCTTCCGCGTCGTGACGACGCGTCGACCCCTCTCGTCTTCGGCGTTGCGGATACTGGAGGTCATGTTGTTCCGGTAGGACGGGGGATCGATCTCACGGAGATCGAGGGCCGCATCCAGATCGGAGAACTCTTCGTATTTGCCATGCGGCGTAGGCAACAGTTCATTGCCGGTGAGCAGGAGTACGAGGCTGTGCAAGAATTCTGGGGAGAATTACCTGAAGAAGTACAGGTGGTGCTGGCGCGGACGATCGAGGAGGTGAACCGGCGGCGCGACGAGCAGCGGTATGTCGTGGCCATGGTGACGATGATCGAAGCGCTGGAGCAGTTGGACGCCGCGAGGGCGGCGGTGGGCACGACCCCGCGACGCGATCCGAAGGCGGCGGCGCTGGCTGTCCTGCAGGGAGACGAGCCGTTCTCGAGAGCGGATTTTGCAACGCGGCTCAACCAGTTCTCTAGGTACTGGGACGAGTTCCGTGACCTGGAGACAGCGTCGCACGAGGAGTTTATGCGGTCGCGGTTCCTTCGGGCGCGAGATCTGCTGCGGATCGCGGTGGGGCAGGACGCTGAGGCGTTGTTCGCACGCTACTTCCAGCCGCGCGGTGCGATGGTGCGGCTGAGCCACCTCTCCGGAGTGGAGGTGACGGATCGGCTCAGCGGTCAGCCGATCGCCGAGCAGTCGGCATCTTCGTCGCTGCGATCGGACGCACGACCGGCGCCCGCCGCCGCTACGGTACCGAGCGCAACTCCTGAGGTTTTGAGTCCTGACGAGCAGCGGTGGATGGCGGCGGTAGTGACCTACATCGAGACGCGGGGAACCGATGAGCAGCGTCGTGAAGCCGGTGTCCTGGTGTTGGAAGCGACGACACCGATATCGGAGGATGATCTGTTGCGCTACGTGCAGCGATACCTTGCGTACTGGCGTACAGCGATGGTGACCAAAAACGTGGAGATATCGCCGCCTCAAGAAAGCCATGGCGAGCGAGCGGTGGTGTCGCCGTATGCCCTGAGCGCGTTCGAGACCGCCTCGCGAGAGCTGCTCGTGGGGTTGCGGCGTCACCAGAAGCCAGAGGCGGAGGTGATGCATTACGAAAGGATCAGGCAAGCGTTGGAAGCGCCTGGCCGTCTTGCGCGACTGGCGGAGCATCTCTTACTACCGCCGGTGGACGATCTCTTGGGGCGGTTCCTCCCACGGCCAGTGGTGGAATGCGTGGTCGCCACGGTTGCACAGATGCTCGGACATAGCGAACAGGCCTCGGAGATCATCCGTGGCACAGCCGAGATCTTCGAGGTCAAACAGACAACCGCCGCGCGGTATCTACGCGCCTACGCGGCACATCGTCGGATAGCAGGTGCGTTCTCCGAGCTGGGTTCCGGTGTGATGGTGCGCGCGCTGGTGGGGTTGGATCCGTGGGCTACGGCGACCGAGCTGCTCGCTCGTCACCTGAAGCACGAAGAGGACGGGGTGACCCTCGAACGGTATGCCAGTGCGCTGACAGACTTGGCGGATGCACAGACCGATCTTTTGGCGCGCCTGCGGCGTCACGCTGGACAGTTGGTTGAACCATTGCCAGGCGCAGCAGCGGGTGCTCAGGTACCGGATCGCGCCGGACAACCGATTACGAATCGGGACGAACGGCGCTGGGCTGCAGCGATGGGTACGGTGTTGGAGGAAGCCGTCCAGCGAGGATGGACCGATGCCGACACCTTGCAGCATCAGTCGACCCCGCCGCTGTGGGTGGCTGCTCATGCAGTACTGCTATCTCCCGCGGCTCGGGTCAGCCAGCCTCGCACCGAGATGTATCGCCGGTACCGGCAGGCGTATCTAGAGTGGCGAGATGGTGGCGATGCCACCAAGGTAGGCGAAGCCGGTTTCTTCGTGGCGGCCCATGAAATCGTGATCACCGGGTTGGATCTGGAGGCGTTGGAGCAGTTTGCCCCTGCATCGCTGCGCTTGGTGGAACCGTTGCCCCCATCGGGCCAGTCGGAAAGGGTGGATGCGATAACGGAGTTGTCCGGGCTGGCGGCGCCGGCGCAGCGGGCGAGCGACCGCATCAGCGCATGGCTGCTCGGCACGACGCTACTGAAGCCCTATGCCGCCACGTTGCGGAGCTGGTACCGGGGCGAGCCGGGCGCGATCAACCCCTGGATCGGCACGCTGCCGTTCCTCCTGCGGGCGCTGCGGGCAGGCGCGCTGGCCTTGGGAGCGCTGCTGGCGGAAGAAGCCCGTCAGATACGACGCGCCTGGCAGGAGCGGGCGCCCGCGCGACCCCACGTCCCGCAGTTCGGACTCGCTGTCTCCGTCACCGCGATGATCTTCCTCGCGTCCGTCTGGCTACTCGCAGGCGCCGACGCCGACGATCAGGTCTCGCAGCTGGCGACGCTGGCGATGGGCGTACCCACCATGCAGCAGCGGACTCCGATCCTCACGCCGGACGAGGTCCGAGGATTCGTCGGTCACACCTTTCCGGATTTCCCGAGGACGCAGTATACCCTGATCAAAGAGACGACGAAGCGGACCATCGTCAGCACACTGCTTCGCGAGTTCGAAGACGCCGCACGCGTCGGGAATCTTCTCGGGATAGGAGAGCATCCGGTCAGGGAGTATGAGAGGAAAGGTCGCCTTGCAGCGAGTTACCTTCCCCTGATCGACCTCTTCAAAGCAGGAGGACGCCTCACGACCCTGCCAACGAAGTACAGCGCGAGCACCCAATCGAGCGCTCTCTCGTTGCTTGACGTGATCACCCTTGAGATCACGCACTATATCCTCCAAACCGCGTGGGAGCAGGCCGAGGAGGGTCGGGGACGAACGGCCAGAGCGGCTCGGATCATGCGTATGAGGGAAGGGACATTTAGGCCTATCCTCAAACGAGTAGAAACGACGCTCGCTTCGCTCACCCCGGTGGGTGATGCCGAGGTCGTCACAGTGGTGGACAATCTCCCCCCGGCGATCATCGCACCACCGGGCACCCTCTCTACGTTTGACACGTTTGACGCCACCTCGATGCCAACGGATGCGTCGGCACGCGAGGCGATGCTCCAGTCGCTCGATCGCTTCAGCAGTGAGCTTGGACGACTGCGTAACCTGCCCGAGGCAGCGGCGTTGACAACAACCATTGAGAGCTTGGAGCGCTCCACCGCCTCGCTGCGCTCCGTTGTTCTGGCGCTGCCGGACACTCCGATAGGGTCAACAGCCGACGCGAAAGCCGACGATGCGCTGCAGCAAGTCGACCTCCTCCTGAGGAACTGGCTGGAAGCGACCCAGGATCTGATCTCGCAACGCTATATCCACTCGATTAGTACACATGAGACAACGACGATCGTGCAGCAGCTGATCCACGAGACAAAACAATTTGGAGAAGCGTGGTCTGAGTACCAGTCCCACTACCGAGAGACCGCTCCCACCGTAGTTCGTATCCCCGGTTCCGTGCTGATGCTGCTGCTAGGAATCGGTGTGGCCCTCATCAGCTCCGCCTGGAATCTATCCGTCGTCACGGCCATGGCATTTCCCAATGGGCTTTTCGCAACCCTCTTTAACAATCAGTCGCGCAAAATGCCTGAGTTGCTTGTTGAAGCCGAGGACCGGCTGAGGGACTTGCTCTTCGATGAGCACGCACCAACACGAGATGCGCGCCTGCAGTGCGCCGTCGCTCTCCTCTACGATACCGTCAAAGGACTTCAGGAGAAGAGTCCGCTGAGTCAGCCGGACGACGACACCGCTCAACAGGTACTGCGTGGTGTACGTGCGCTGGAGATACTCGTTGCCGGTCATGGAGGACAGAGTGCTTGGCCACACCTCCACGCAAACCACGACGACGCAGCAGCATTCAAAGCCGCGCTGCTGGCATCTCTTCAGTTTGTCATCGAACCGAAGGTGCGGCAGATCGACACCGCCCACGCAGCTGGCAATCAGCAAGCGATGTCCGCAGCACTTCACCGCCTCAGCGCTTCCATCAACACATCCCTCCCGCTCCTCAAAGATACCGGCGAGAACGGCCTCTTCACTCAGAGCGATATCGAAACGCTCACCGCGCCGTGGCGTCAGACCCTGACCGAGGTGCTCACGGATCTCGAGCCGCAGCCGGCGCCGACTGGATGGAAGCCCGGTCGCATCCCAACGCCTGACGACAACCTCTGGCTGTCCTTGAGCGACGCGATCGAAACGTTGGCCGACATCCACCGAGGCGGGCGCGAGATCGACCCAGATGCCGTGAGGTTGAAACCATACACGGTCGAGGAGCTGCAACAGGCATTGGCGGCTGCCGAGCGCGTCGCGAAGGCGCTAAGCGCTGCCCCGGGAACCCCGCCGGCCGAGCAGAGACTGTTATTAACGTATAGCACCAATCTTGTTGTTGAGGCTGTTCGCAAAGCTCTCGACGCATGGCGAGAGCCTCAACACCACGAGGCATTCCAGACGGCCCAAGCAGGGGTGGTCTCTCATATGACCGACTTTGGCAGACAGTGCGTGACGTGCAAGGAAGAGTTGGAGAGCACGTATGGTGCATTGGCGTTCAACCGGACCCCGCTTAGAGAAAGTACTCAACGAGAAGGGACCGATCCCACCATCCGTCTGCTCCGGGATGTGATCGACGCGCTAGAGCCCCCCGGTTCGCGACCGCATGGGAGACCGACTGCGCCACCGCGATCCCGGCCATCCTTGCCAGCAACACCTCCAGCAACACCCACCTCATTACCTGTTGCAAAACAGGTCGATGGTTTCCCGAACTTGTTGATAGAAGAAAGCTACGACAGCGCACCCTTCCCTACCATCGCGCAAGTGTCCGATGCCTTGTCGGCTCCGCTTGCCGTCATACGCGCAAAGCCGGCCACCCCCAAACCGCCATTGCCTATCATCCGCTACCAAGCCTTCGTATGGCAGGACGAAGCGCTCAGATCGCTGCATGAACTCTCGGCTATATTGCAAGATGTGCTGAGGAATCCGGCGGACAGAGAGCGATCGTCTCCGCTGGCCGATGCCGTGGCGTTTGTAGATGCCAACCTCCCATGGACCACGCTCGCGGATCTGGTGCACATGGCGCAAGAAGAGCGTGGACGGGCTTTGTCGGACGACGCCGCACTACCGTATATTCACGCGGCGCTGTGGGCCATCAACGATCTCATGAAACAGGTTCTTGAGCAAGGCCTGGACGTCATGGAGAGCGATGTCGCCGACGGGCGAGCCGTGTTCGACCCATCCATTCGGGCGACCGCGCTGGTGTTGCCACCACTGTTCGATGACCTGGAGTACCGACCCGCCCCAATGGTGCTGCGGCAGCTGATGGAGGAGCTGCAGACCTTGATCGGGGATCTGGCAGCGTTGCAGCAGCCAGGCGACGAGTCGCCTGCGGCGGAGGTGGAGGACGACATCCTGTCGATCGTGGAAGAGCTGCAACACCTGACGCAGTTCCGGCGCGCTCGGGAGCTGGTCGAAGGTGACCTAGAGGAAGCGATCGATCTGGCCCGAACACTGCGGAGAGATGTGTGGCGTGTCTTTGGGTACGAGGAGAGCGATCTACAAGCCCCTGGGGAGCCCATCGCTCAAGCGATCCGTCATGCGCGCGCCCTGCAGGGCGCGCTGAACGATCTGCACGCCGTCTACGACGAGCCGCCGGATGCAGAGGAGTCGTTCGCACGGTCTCCAGCGCGCGCCATGGATCGGGCGTTACTCACCTCCACGAAGGAGACGCTCGTTCAACTCATCCGCACTGTGCAAGAGACGTTGGATGATCTCAAAGCATCTCAGCAAACGGGCGCGACCGACACGGAGTTGGTGAGCGTGTTACGAAGCAAGTTGCACTCAGCCAAGCGATCGGCTGGTCGGCTGCCGGGTGATGGCAACCTCGGCGCAGCGATCGGTGCGCTCGCGACAGCGATTGAACGGGCGGGCGATCCACCGTTTCCCCCTGAACAGATCGGAACATGGATCAAGAACTTGAGCGCGATCGAAGAAACGGCCAGGCAGGCATTGGGCGAGACACTCCAACAGACTCATCGAACCTCAACGCCCACCGCGTTCGCCGTTGTCCCCGCACCCCTACTCCTCCTCGGCATCATCGCCGCCGCGCTGTGGCAGGGCTGGGCGGTCGCCGCGTGGGCGCTGCCGGCGCTGGTCGCCGCGCTCGTGAGTCATGAAGCATCCCACCACCCGGGGCGGATGCTGCCGGCGGGCTGGCAGACCCTCAAGACGCTGTTCACATGGGATCGACGCTACATCTCCGGCACCTGGTGGTTGCCGCGGATAACCGTCCAATTGCCCGGTGAGCGCTCGCCGCCCTCCGTGCTGGCCATCGCCGCCGGGCCGCTCGCCAATCTCGCGCTGATCGCGCTCGGCGGTGCGATCCTCACCCTGGGTGGCACCGCCCTCGGCACCGCCCTCCTCTTGGTGAACGCCATCCTCTTCACCGCCAACGCCCTCCCCATCCGCGCCTGGGCGACCGACGGCTGGACACTCTGGGCCGCCGCCCGTGCATCGCTGCAGACACAACCCGCCCCCGCGCGACTCAAACAGCTGCTGGCCACAGCCACCAACGCGCTCATCGGTGTCCTCTCCACTGCCCGCACCGTCTTCGTGACCAACTGGCGACCCATCCTCGCCACCGCTACCGTAACATGTGCCCTCGGCGCGCTGCTCCTCTTTTCCCCCGCTGGTGACGCCGCCGGACAGTTTGCCCAGCAGCTGCTGACCGAGGGCATCGGAGAAGGCTCCGTGTCCGCCGAGCTGCTGGCCATGGCGCCGGGGACTCGGCGCCCGCGGCGGCCGATGTTAACGAGGACGCAAATACAGCGGCTCGTCAAAGCCGCGCGGCGGGTCCTGACCAAATACGACGCGTACGATGCACCCAAACCAGAGGTGATCGCTCTGCTGCGAGCCCATGAGCCGGCACTGTGGAAAACACTCTTTACGAGGGTCGACGACCGCTCCATCACGATCACGATACGCTATGTCCTGAACCAGTACCGATCGCAAACCGGCTATCGCGGCCCGGACCCTGGCCGTCCACGCCACGACGTTTTACGAGACCGTATCGCAGCAAGCTTTACCTCTCACATGACGGCAGCGGAAGTGGCTACACGCCACAGAATATCCGAAGCAATGGCGTATTATTATCTGAAAGATCTGGGGCTCCAGCCATGGCCACACAGCCGGGACCTAACCGAGACGCTCCTGTTTCAGGAAATGCTCCGGCAACCGCAATTCATGGATCGCTTGTCCGCGGTAGCACATAAGCGATTATCGCAACTGCTGCGAGATCTGGCGGAGCCACACAAGACGTTTGTCACCATTGCCGACACTTATGACCTGGCTTCCTATCAAGCGGTGCAGGCCCACGCCAATCGACTCCTGGCACTCTACGCCATTTGGCGACTCGTTGAGCACATCCCTCACCAGCGAGGCCGCAACCGCGTGACACCGGCAGCACTGATCGCCATCAAACAACGCGCTCGATTCCGAACCTACTTACAGAAGCAGAAGCATACAGAGCTGGTCGCGCTCTGGGAGACCCTCCCTCAGGGAGATGCCCATCACAAGCAACGTCTGCTCCAACTCTACGCGGTGTGGGACTATGAGCGCCGGACGCGCCACGCGACGATCGCGAGACAGCTCAGTCGAACAGTCACGGTGCTCGGCACGCTCGCCCTCGGCGAAGGACTCTGGCTGCTCCTCGGTGCCGCGCCACGCCACAGCCCCTCGGTCGTGCCGGACGGGGCGACGCTCGGCGCCACGCTGACACACGCCTCGCCGCTCCTCGGCGTCCTGGCCGTCGCGCTGGTCGTCGCCACAGTCATCCTCGGCTTCACCGCCGCCCGCAGCCGCGCCCCCACTCCACGCGCCGATGCCGCCCGCCCCACGCGCCGCGCCGCCATCGGCATCGTCGGCTGGCTAGCCCTGGCCATCGGCCTCGGCTTCCTCGCCCTAGGAGTCTTCGACCTGCTCCCCTCCCTCGACATCGACTGGGCGATGGCGCTCCCGACAGCATCGGCCGTCGCGCAGCTACGTCGCTACCTCGATGAGTTACTGTTTCTCAACTGGAGCGCCGAAGATATTAGAATACTCAGGACCAAACATCCCGATCTCGCATCAGTGGCCAAGCAGGTTTTCGACGCGGCTCCTCGACAACCCACCTTGATGGCATGGGAACGCTGGCTCATACGGTCCGCCAAGGTGGATCCGGACGAGGCCGCATTCCTCGCATACAAGCTGTTGCAGCTTCGTCAACGGTTGAGTTTGGAGCAGTCGCCGAAGCCACGGCCACCATCCAAGACGAACGCGCGATTACGGGTAGCCGAGGAGGCAAACCTGTTGCGATATGGTCGCGATGCCACAGCATCCATGCTGGATGCGGGGGATCGGATCCTGGGCCCGCAGTGGGCCCCGCATGTGGCAGACATGAAGCAACGGTTCAAGGAACGTCCAGCCGATCTAGCAGTCATCCGCGATATCAACGCGTTCGGTGTCGTCTTCGTCGGGATCGGAATGCTGAGGCAATTCATCGAAGCCAGCGAGCAAATCAAGCCACCCGGGGTGCGCGAGAACGTCGATGCGCAGCGGGCGCCCATCCATCTCGCCAATGGCGCAAGGCAGCTATTGACGAATATCCTGCTGCATACCCAGCTGATGTCTGATCCCGAGGCGTCGCAGGCGATGCGTGAGTACGCGCTTCGTCTGGAAGCGTTTCGGGAGGCGTATGGCAGCGGTGACCCTGCGAAGCCGTATGGTACAGACGGGCTGGTCGGCATCTTCCTCGCGCTGACCGGGAACGATCGGCTCGCACCCCAGCAGCAGCCACCGGCCGGGTGGAGCAATCAGAAGATTATCGACGCCACGCGGCTACGGGATCTCGAAGCGGCGTTGTGGCCATCAGGAAAGGAGGAGGAAGGCAGTGTGACGGGCAAGGCGCTGCCCGGTGCGGTCTTGGCAGCGCAAGCGTACCTCGCGCAACGCGACGATCTAGCAAAGACGCTCGAACACGCGCCTGCGCAGCTCGACGCAGCCAACAGGATGAAGAAGAAGTCGCTCCATGGCGATTGGCAGCGGTGGTTCGGGATCTCCCTGGTGATCGTTGCCATGGCCGTCGGCACGGTCCTTGGGGCCTCGGCCGCCGGCTGGGCGATGACGCTGCCGGGGATGGCGTCAATCCAGCCAACGCCGGACATGGCGCTGCGCGGCAAGCCACAGCTACCCGAGGCGACGCATCCCACCCGCGCCAACGGCCTGACCGTCCTTGCCACCGCACTCGCCCTCCTCATCATCGCTGCGCTGTCCGGTCCCGCCGACTCCTCGATGATGCTCGGGATGACGTATATGATCTATCCACTGATGGCTCGCAAGCCACAGTTGAGCACCATGCAGCCGATGACGTCGGACGAAGAAGCATTACACGCTGAATGGGTGGCGATCGCGAGCGACTTGACGCGCTACCGCGATCAATGGCTCCACAGCTTCGACACCAATGAGGTAAAAGCGCTCATCCGGGCATTGGCGACTCACGATTCGCGATGGCACGGCGTATGGCTCGTTGGCGCGCCGGAGCCGGGCTGGATTGACTGGCGCACAGTCCGCAAGCTGGAGCAAGAGACCCAACGGCAAATCCATCCCACGATTCAGGTGGTACTACCTAGTAAGAAGGAGGCGCGACGCGACCGGTACGAGCTGGAGCCGTCACAGGAACGGCTCGAGTTCCTCGATGGGCTAATTCAGACATTCAGCCAGCCCCCACGTCCCGAAAACTTGGAGGCGCTGCTCTGCAGCGTTGAACCTCTTCGCACATACCGGAAACTGCAAAAGGTCTCCTCAGCCAAGCTGCTGCGTAAGCATATCGCGCGGCTACGCATTCACTGGAGCGCAGCAACCGGCATAGAGATAGAGAACGCTGCGTGGCGCAAATATATCCAACAGCTCAAACATCTGCTGCCGCGGTCCGTCGCACAGTGGCTCCATCTTCAGCCGCTAACTATCAGGCGGGGCGCTACCCAAACACTCTCCACGGCAGCCGAGCAAGACGTCATGCTCAAACGGTTCGAACGACTCAGCCACGGATATCTCGGCCTCACGATCCTGGCGGAAGCCGCCGGCCAGTACGGCACTCCGCTGCAGTTGGTCAGCGTCACGCCGGCTGCGCTCAATCAACTCTCTGGCACGTTCCTCGTCCACCACATCATGAGCCGCCAGGGCGGGTTTCCGACCGTCTCCACCTTGACCCATATCGGCAGCCAATGGACGCTGGTCGATCACTATCTGGACCAGAACGGTACGATGCAACGTCGTGAGCAGCCTATCACGCTAGAGCAAATCCATGCCTATCTGTTGCAGCGCGACGGCACGATCCTGATGCTAGCGCCGGAAGCGTCGCTCAAAGCATACGCCAAAGCCGGCGGCGATGCAGTCGCCATCGAACCCTACCCGAAACGAGGACTGCTCTTCGTCAAACCGCCACAGCTCGCCACCCCACCCGAAGCACTCCCCACCACTCCACCACCCCTCGCTGGTCAGAACGCCCTCTCGCTTGCCAAGCGCTGCTTGGAAGCAGTGTTCGGAGATCACCGCGGCGCCGGCGGCGCCTCGCCACGCGCCAAAGCATATCTCTGGGAGATCGCCATGCGCCGGGCCGGACTCCCGATCGTACCAAACAGCGTTCAGTACATCACCATTCCCTACCGACTCTACCATCGAAAGGGAGAGCCGACGTCCACATATGGCTTCTCGTTGAGCGGTGGCCTTGAGCTATTCTACATCGAAACCAATAACCAATGGCTCGGCGTCACAAAGGACACTCAGCAACTCGACACACTGACCGATAGAATCGGCAGCCCGACCCCGATGGAGTTCTACGAGGTCCGGCTCCAACTATCCGATGGCTCCGTCGTTGTTGGATTCTTCCAGTACCGGGATGGTCAGGTGCTCGATCTGGACACCGACAGTCTCTGGCAAGTGATCCAGGACGAGAAACAGCCACCCAAGATCTATCTGAGCGACGCCGTGACCTGGGACAAGACAGATCTACTGGTACATGCCGAATACATCTCCCACCAATACGGAATCACCGATCCGATCGCCACTCTCCTGATCGGGGTCGGGATCGGCTCCGTCATTGGGAGTCAAGACACTGCTCTGGAAACCTACCTACGGCAACTCGCACTCGCTGGACGCGGCTTCGGCTCCGCCACACCTCAGGATACGGAGGAGGATTGGAAGCAGCGGCTAGACTCTGCACCAGGCGCTGCACTCCTTTCGTCAATTGTTAAGCCGGGCGATAGAGAACGCCTGAAGACTGCGCTTCATGACGCCGAACGCCCGAGGGGGCGCAAGGCATCCCTGCGCGACGCTCGTCTTGCCGATCGCATGAAGCATATCGAAGAGACATTGACCGTTGGAGAAGTACTCCAAGCCCTAAGCGCTGTCGAGCTCACGCTGACTTCGCAGCCCCAGCCCACCGCTTCCTCAATGATCTCCAGGCCGCAGCTGGAGGCATTTATCGACACCGTAGCCGATGCGATACTGCAGACCATGCCACCACCGAAAGATGAAACGCTCGACCCCGACGCAAAAGCCCCCGAGATCGCCAAGGCGATCGGAGCGCAACTCGAAGCGCTCGAAGGCCCACGATTAACACCACTTGGAGCGATAACGATCAACCGCGGCCTTACCACGCAAGGCAATGCCATCCTTCACGTTCGTATAGGAAACACCTTCGACTGCTTCTACGAGTTGACCGCCGTCACCCTCTACAATCAACTGACATGGAAGATCGCCCATCTGCCAGGCAAACCGTTAATACTGAAAGAGCAAAAGACCGGCCAGGAGATGTGGTCTCAGACATATCCACCTGTCACGAGGGAGAACCTGCCTCCGGACATCCGGATGGAAACCGTCAAGCGAATGAACGCGCTGGATGGCCAACGGTTGCACGACCCGAGCCATGACGCCGTCCGAGAACTCATCAGGCGAATCCGCAATGACCTGTCGGAACAGCTGAAGCTGGCGTGGTTCCGCTGGGCGCCGGGCGACACGACCATTCATAATGCCATCCTCGTGGAGTACGACACAGCGTACGACGTTCCGGGAACTGATCGTGCAACTCTGCGGATCGCTCCGCCACCACTCTCAGGCCAGAGCCCGTTTCTGGTTACGTTCTCTGTTCAAACCAGGGGGAACGCGTCATTCCTGCGTACGGCGGTCTCGAGCCTATCTATCTCTACAACCCCCACCGCACCTCAGTCGGCGCGTGAGCTGGTAGCCCAAACCATCGACCAGATCCTTTTGGGAAAGAATCCCGTTCGATTGCCCGCGATGACCGCGGTCTTCGCGGATTCCGCTGTGAGTCTTGGGCAGCGGCTGGAACAAAGACTATTTGCTTCTGGAGATCGCCCTCAGGCAGGGAGACAGGTGCAGGTTGACTATCGCGTCGATGACGCTCATCATCCGTGGCTGCGCGTCACATGGTCCGGGCAGGCACCAGTATACATTGCCTGTTCCGCGGAGCCGCTCGGTGACCCGCCGGCACTCCAGCTGCGCTACGAGATCTCAGAGCAAGCGCCGGGTGGAGACGACAGTGAGACGGCATGGACCACAGTCAGCAACTACAAACGCAGCTCATACTACAAGGACCGCCATCCCCGCGAGACTGCCCCAATTCTTCGCGAAGGCGGCAGCTCGCTATTCATCGGCCTATCCATGATCGCCGGTGCGGCAGCCGTCCACCCGCTGCTAGGACTGGTGCTTGCGGCGGTCGGGCTGATGGCGTATTGGTATGTGCTCTTCGGCGTGCCGGGGTGGGCGCGGCCGCTGACCGGCACCCTCTCGCAAAAGGGACTGTCCCCATTTGCGAATGGCGTGCTCGTGGAGGCGCAAAGGGGAGACGGTTCCACCATCGCCAGCATTGATTCGGTTGCCGAATCGACCGAGCGTCGCAGCGTGCGTTGGTCGTTCGCCGCCATCGGCGTACTGGCCGTCGCCGTCATCGCCGTGGTCACCATCGCACTCCTCACCGGTGCCCAGCCCGACGCCGACGGTCAGACGACGCGCGCCGCCTCCCAGCTCATCACGCAGCTCCTCCACCCCGGCGCCGTAGCGATGAGCGTCGCGCTGCCCTCCGCATTACCGCAGGGCAACGCCGCATCGCCAGCGCAGCAGGTGACGTTGCGAGTCGGCCCTGACGAGCAGATCCGTGTCGTGTGGAAGGAAAGTGAGTATCTCATCAACGTAGGGTTTCCCATGGATCACGACCTCCGACACCTCGCCGTCGACCGCGTCCACGGCCGCCACAGCGATGTGCTCGACTTCGCCATCCACAGCGCGATCAACCCCTCAGAGGTCTCCAGATCTACTATCGACGCCGCGCTCTACACGCAACTCACTGATGAGGAAGAGGTGGTGGAGTTGATCGAAGGACTCGAGAAGAGCGGCATCATGCCCAAACCCGGGAGCGATGATGCCATCGATGAAGGAGGTCTGGCCGTGTGGCGGGCGACAAAGGACATCGAGGAGCAGTTAGGCTGGTGGGACTGGACATGGGAAGAGTTCAAGCAACTCACCGCAGCGGTGATCGCCGTTCGGCGGGAGTACCGTGCCGCGCGAGCCGACCTGGGCGGCGGCGTATGGACGATGACGCGCACCGTCGAGCCAATCTACGTCAAGCGGAGGAGCGAACGCACACTCACTCAACTCATCCTCCCGATGCTGGCGCTGTTTCTCTTTGGCGCGTTCCTCGCCGGCGCCACCTCCCCCTCGCTAGCAATGGCGGGATGGCACCCCTCAAGGCACAATCTTCGGGAACGCGCCAAGATCGCCATTGCCAATGGGACACGCGCGCTAGACGAAACGCTCCTCGATACGGCGAGCTTCCTCCAACGCCAGACCGTTCGTCACGTCATACGTTCGGTCATGCTGATGCTCGCCGTCCTCATCCTATCCCAACTTGCCCAGATTGCCGACATCACCTCGCGCAACGACCTGGCGCCGTCGCGCCTTCTCGTTGAGATCGCTCCCAACCTCCTTGAGATTGTCTCCGGCGCCTTCATGGTGTATGGGGGAGATCGGGCGCTAGCCCGCGTGCGCGCGATGAGCAGCAAACTCTACCAGCGACATGCGACACGCCAGGCACGGATCAACACTGGCCTGCTCGGAATCCTCCTCGTTTCGATCGGTCTGTGGATCATAGCGGATGCCATCCTCGACCTCCGATCGTTCCAGGACCTGATCGACACGCACGCCATCGCTCCGCTGGAGCTCGCCGCCAGCCATCCGCCTCACGCCCCGCCGATTGGAGCACTACGCCAGCTGCTGAGCGATCAAGCTTCCGCAACGACCCTCCCGTTCTCTCCCCTCTTCCTCAAACCCAAATACCAAGAGGTCGCGTTCCCCGCCACGGCGCGTCCGGTCAGACACGTGTGGCAACGCTCGATTGACCGCACCTCCTTCTACATCGGCACCGCTGAGCAAGACAGCAACTTGAGCGAACACAATCTCGCTCACTGGGCGATCGACCAAGTCGCGCACAGTATCGTCCTCGACATGCTCGATCACCATGCGTTGAACACCACAATCCCGCCATCCCTCCGGAAGTCGGAGAAACACTTTCTAAACGCCCTAGATTCATCGTTCCGCCGCCGACTCAACCACGAGGAGCTACTGGCTGGTGCCATCAGTCTCTACCGAGAGGCCCGCGATAGCCATGATGCAAGCATCCGCAAGGAGTTGGCGGCGTATCGCCACGGTAGCGACTACCGCCAGGCTGTCCAGTCCGCTGGTTGGACTGATGAGATATTCAATCAAGCAGTCAGCGCACTTGACGAACTCCATGCCAAACTCAGAAGGCATGGACAGATCGTAGGCGAAAGAGAGGTACAATCCATCCCAATCGAGCAACCGCTCTGGCGTCGAATCACTCCGCAGACCGTGCTGGTGCTTCTCGGTACGATCGTCCTGGTGCTCGTCACCATATGGCTGATCGGCGTGTTCGGGTTCGACCGCTCCATGAACCCGCTCGAATGGTTCTCCGGCAACTTGCCCCACGCCCCCCCAGCCGAATTATTCGTCTCCACCCTCCCGACTGAACAGCTCGCCCCCGAGTTCCCGACCGAACCGCCAGCGGCGCCTCTGCTCGCAGCCATCAGCCCAACGCTCAACCCGAAACTGGAACATATCGGACGCCTAGTCAAACGTCACCAACGGACGCTCGAGAAGCATGTCGCCACGCTGCCTGCAACATCAGGCGAATACCAAGACCTTGACCGCGCTCGCTTCCGATTCCAGCACCTCTACGACATCGCCAAGGCATTGGCAGAGAAAGCCGAATACGAACAATTCTATGTATTCAATAACTACGCAGACATCGTCGATGACCTCTTGACCAACCGGCCTACGGCCATTGTCAATCACATCCTTGCCTCTTCGCATACCGGCTACATACTCTGGCAACTCCACTCCATGACGCTGGAGCCGCAAGATCTCTACGATAACGAATTCCGGAAGGCCGTGCTGTCGTGTGTGAACACGATTCGCCGCGACATCCGAGGCAAATGGTGGCCAAACGCCGATAGGTACACCTACCTGCCCAACCACCCCATCGTTGTGGAATTCTCGTTGAAGTCTCCTATTGGGCAACGACTGCAACAAGCTGCCAAACTCATTGATGAGATCCAATGGAGCTCTGAGCAGCCAACCTCCCTAACCAACGCCGAGTCAGCCTACCTCACCACCGCCTCGGACCTTGCCAGCATACAAGCTGGACATATCCAACTGACGGACAAGGCTTGGACGCCGGCCGAACTCGCCGCCGAACTGGTCCGCCGAGATCAGGACCAGGCCTCCACCATGGAGAAATGGAAACCTCTTAGGAAGCTCTGGGAACGCCTTCACGAACACGAATTGGAACACCCCACAGGCCAGACGATACGGCACACCTGGCTGGAGAATGCCCCCCACCCACCCAGCTACCTATTGCTGGAGCTTTCTGCGCGATTGATGCAAGCGTGGTTCATCCTCCATCTCTGCCGCCAAAAGCCCGAGACACACGTCACCGATCATGCGTTGGTGCGTCTCCTCTTCGAGAACACACTCCTGGCCGACGATGCGCTCAAGCGCCTTGAAACTCCAGATCTCCTCAATGCCGATGGCCAATACATCTTAGAGTACCTGCGTGGTGAGTGGCGGAAGGTGAAGCGACAAGTCCGAGGCGACGGGGGATTGTGGGATACAGAGCTCAACACCCTGCTGACATCCGGGCGGTCTGCCCTGCGCAAGATCGGCTACGAGTACACCGCCGTCAGCGTAGTATCCGACCCGGCGCGTGCAAAGACGTACACGAAACGCCTCCACCGGGCGATCACCTACGAAACCGACGTCACTCTGCTCAGCTGGCTCTCTACATATGACAAGATTCCTGCCAAGCTGCAACAACTGGCAGGCAAACGGCGGCAATCCATGCCGGTGCGCGCGTTCCTCGCTGATGTGATCGCGCACTTCAAACGCCACCGGCAGCTCTATCTCACCGTGCTGAAGGTGTCGCTACTCCTGCTGGCCATCGCCGTCGCCGTCTACTTCATCGGTATGATGTGGTTCGACCGCCCCATCAATCCATTTGAATGGTTTGTTACTACCCATCCCATCCACGGTCCACCGACCGTCCAGCTGGCGCCCTCGCCGCCGTCCGCACCACTCGAGGCGATGACGTCTTCCTGGATGTCGAGGGATGTTCTCGCCGCACTTGGGCGAAATCTCGTTGGCCTGCTGCGCACGTTCACCAAGAAGCCGCTCGGCAACCAGACGCCCGAGGACGCTCTGCGAGAGATCCGCCAAACACTGGATATGAAGGCGCCCCAACCAGTCGCACCTCTCCTGCTCGTCATCGCCACGCTGCGCGCATCGCAGCTGGCTAATAAACACCCCGAATTCCTCCGCCTGACTACCCGAACCCTCGCTAAGGAACTGTCGGCGGCTGGCCGGCAAGGCACCTGGAGCCAGCTATCGCAGACGAAATCCGCACCAGCTCTCTTGGCAGCGCTACGCGACGCGCCGGTACCGGATGACCCCGTCGATGCCATCATCCTCCGCAACCTGGATGCCATCATCCTCCGCAACCTGCAAGGATTACTGTTTACCGACGAGGGGCTTGCCGCCGAGATGGAGGCCGCCATTCGAGCGATACCCGAACCCCCGAAACACCAACCAGAAGACACACGCCAGCACGCCGTGCGGCGCGAAGTTGACGCGATTCAGCACGACCTCCTGGACCCGGTGATCGATGACCTGATGGAAGCATTCCGATCCGGCGATGATACCGCCATCCAGATGGCTGTGCTGCGCCTGAGCGCACTGCCAGTTCAGCACATCCCCACCTTCAACGCCCGTCTTCTCAAACGAGCCAGCGCCCTGTCGAGTGCTGGCGCCTGGCGCGGAGGATCCCTCCATCAACCCATGTCAAGCGGGAGCTCCACACGACGACCGATCTCCGTGCAGGAAGCCATGCGATCGTTCGCGCAACGCGACTGGCCGTTCGAGCAGGATTGGCCCCTTAACCCACTCCTGGGCGAACCGGATCCCTCCCATTGGGAACGGCGCTTCCCTGATGCGGTGATGCGGATGCTGCTCGATACGCCGTCGGACGCCGAAGCCCCTGTCGTAGGCATCCTGGAACCCGAGACCGGCGTGCTGTTCCTGCTCGACCCGGCCACCCTACAGATCCACGACCGCTTCCAACAGATTCTGGACGAGACCAAGCAAGAAGTCGCACGTCTCCGGCAACAACCGGCGTCGGCGTCCAGCAGTCGGGTGGGCGTCTATGTCACTGCCATCGCGGTCGGAGTGTTCATCACCGCCTCGCTCTGGATCGCGCTCATCGGCACCGTATGGATGCCCTCCCAACAGCCGTCGCTCGTCGCCCGCTCCGTGCTGACCGTCACCTACGGACTCGCCGCGATCTGGCTCGCCCGACTGGCGCGCCGACCACCGGCCGCTACGACACCCCAGGCCGCTCAGGCGGAACAGACCATGCTCAACAGATTCCGCCTCAGTCTGTTCCTTACAACTCTCGTGACTCTCCTCCTCTCACTGCAGGTCGTCTTCCCCGCGGTCGCCCCGTTCCCCCCCAACGCCTTGACGGATGCGGCGCTCTACGCCGTGAGCGTTGTGTTGATCGCCGCGATCGTTGGAGGTGCCGGCATTCGCAGCGTGCTGATCGCCAGACGCCTCTGGCACCAAACTGACAGCTCGCGCTCCCCGTTCAACCGACTGCTCCAAGAGCAACGGATCGTGACGCACCTCCTCATGGGGATCACCGCCGTGTACCTTGGCTTCGCGCTCGCTGGAAATGTGCTGGAGGCCGGATACGACGCCATTCGTTTCGTGAACCCCGATGCCCCCGACCAATTCTTCCACGATGTGGTGCAGCTGCTGCCACGCCTGGGCGCACTGGCAGCCGGCCTGACGCTGATGGGTTCTGCGACGTTGCTCGTCGTGCGGACGAACCGCTCGGCACGCGATGCGCTCCCTCGCCGTTTCTGGATCGTCTTCGCCGGACTCGTATTGGTCGGCCTCTTCCTCGCCGCTTGGGCGCTCAGCCCGGACTTCCCCGGCCCCTTCCTCTCTTCCGCATCCGACACCGCCTCGCCCCTCGCCGCCGTGCCCGAGCTCTTGTCAGATACCATCCCCTCCGACGCGATGACGCTGTTTGGGTTGGAACGCTTGATGCAATGGTTCACCCGGAGCCGTGCCGTGACCACAGAACGAGCGCGAATGTCGGAACAGGAGATCGCCGATGAGTTTTACCGCCTGCGCCAGATGGCGCAGCGCGCGCTCAACCGCGTTGAGGATATCGTGTATGAAGCGCACCAAGCGCGAGCGAGCCAGACATACGTCTGGTATTTCCCGACACTACCCCATCGTACCGAGACAGCCAGGGCAGCACTGGAGCACGTCATATCGTTTATCAGCAAGCATCAGATCGACGTAGATCCAAAGGTGCAACGCCCACTCCAACAACGTCTCTCTGAGGTGAGTCAACTATCCTCCACACTGAAGCCAAGCACCACGGCGCAAGCCGAGGATCTGCTGCTCCAGTTGATGGCTGATCTGACAACGCTCAGCAAAGCTGCCCGTTCGCAGCTGTCTCCTGCCCAACAGACGCCGTCGCCTCAAGTGATTACACGGACTCGCGTGCGGCTCGTCGAGCAGACCCTGCAAGAATCAGGTGTGGAAGGCGCCGTGGTGTTTGGCAGTGTTGCTAAGGGCAACCCTACCGAAGACAGTGACATCGACGTCTACCCGGTCACGCTGCCGACCGATCCGCATGCCCCGGGGAGCAAACTGTACGGGGCGTTGCAGCGCCTGGCCCGCCGCCACGGATTCATCGCTGATGCACGACCGGCCTTGAACCCGTTGGTGCTGTCCAATGCTTTGTTCACGAAACACATTCAGGATAATTTCCTCCCGGAACGTCTCGGCGGCAACGGCCTTTCACGAACGTCTGGCGCTCCCTACGTTGAACACTACCTGGTGGTCGCGCGCGATCGCAAGACACGGCAGCGACTCAGCCAACTGATCCGGCAGACCATCCAGCAGCTCGCCAGGGAGGCGGCTGAACGACTCAACCAACCGGCGGCCAGGCCCGATGAGCTCCCACAGGAAATCGAGCGGCCAGGACCACCGACATCACTCCGCTCCGCCATCACCAAATGGGGACTGTCCCCATTGCGGCTTCTCGCCGTTGCCGCGGTGATCGTCCCGCTGATCGGCTTCGTCATCCTCTTCAACCGCGCGCCGGATCCCGAGTTTATCAGTGCCGGGAGTCGACTCTTCGCTGATTCCTCCACCGCGATGAGCATAACGCTGTTCAACCCGTTGAAACGTGGCATTGAGCGGGAGTATTTCAAGGCGAGAGCGCGTCAGGCGGGCGCATCGGAAGACCACGTCGAGAGACTGCTCAAGCGAACCGACTCGACAGACAGACAACACTACCTGGACACGGTAATACACGGCAATCTAGATGTCTTCAAGCTGCTCGAACAAGAAGGATTCCTCAAGGTCCGGGGGACGAATGGAGGCGAATTCCTAGTTACAGCAACGCTTGTCAGTGCAACGCAGCCTGACCAGCCGCTTCCTTTATCTCTCAAGGCAATCCACGAGCCTTCAAGCGGGCGCATCTTAAATATACAGGTCTTTCGCATCGTGGGACCTTTGGTGGAGCGCATTGGCTACTACAGCAGCGGCACACGGCCATCGCGTGACATCTCTCAGAAGCTTACAGGAGTGCGAGTTGAGCCAATGTCCGCCTTCGGCATGTTCGCTGCGTTCCAGAAACAACTCGATGCGCTCGCCGAGCAACAGGTGGCCGCACTCGGATTAACCGGGAAGATTCCGCTCCTACGTCAAGAGTCCGAGATGCTGCGAGACGTCCTAGGATCATATGACAGCATGGTGCGATGGGACATCTACACAGAAACGCGCGTGCTCCCAGGCATCGCGACAGCATCAAAACTCTTGGCACGGGATATCATTCATGTCCTGCTCCAGGCAGATGTGCCAATACCTATCACGGTTCTTCACCGTAGGAAAGACTTCGTCTTGCCCAACGTTCCACGTGCCTCCGCGAGCCGGAACGCAATCCTCGTTCCAGCGTTCACCTACGCATGGGGAACCTTCGCTAGTCCCTTTGGGTACCCAACAAGCCACACCACGCCCAACCGCTGGCGCCATGCGCTGGACACGATCTTCCAATCGTCCATCAGCAGGATGAGGCAATGGCTGTCCGACAAAGGCGCCACGTTCCGGTCGACCAACGCGGTCATCGGCATGCTGGCTGCAGCAGCATTGACCCTCAGTCAGTTTGGCACCAAGATCACCGACATGTCGACCGGCCAAATGCTGGTCAACACCTTTGCGCTGAATGCCGTACTCGCCTCGTCGATCGCTGGATTTATTCTCTTCATGACCGGATCGATCTACTTGCTTGCCCAGGGTTCCCGCGTCTATCGAGAAACTCGGCGGCTAACCAACTGGAAAGACGCTCGTCTCATCGCCTCCAAGTTGTCCACGCCGGCTCTGCTGTCGCTGGCTGCGCTGATCGTCGCGCTGGTTGTGTCATGGAATCTCGACGAATTCAACACCTTCATCGCCCCCCTGCGATTCGGTCGCAGATTCATGCTGGTGGCAACCATGCTCTGGGGAGTATTCCTTCTCTTCGCCACCGGCAAGCGCATCTGGACGCTGGCTGTCCAGCGCAGGGAACGCGCGCTCGGCCTTTCAGAACAACCGTGGACACAAAACCAAATCATCACGTGGAGATCCCGGATGCTGATCTCAATCGTCGCTATCATCGCGACGGTGAGCATGCTCCTGGTGCTCAGCTCCCTCTCTGGCCAAGCCTCTATTCCATCTAACGCTCCAGCCAGCAGTCTGCTGTTTACGCCAATGAGCGCATCGACCTTGACCAATCCGATTGCATTATCGCTTGGTCGCATTGGCAATGTGTTTCGTGCTGTGTTCGGCTTCGATGATCACACCAACCGCTCCCGCCCCACGGACCAACCGCTCGCCACGTCTGGCATTGGTGTCCAGACCCTCCCCCGCACATCCCCCTCGCGCAATACATCGACCCCCACGCAATTTCTGAGCGGGATCATCGGAGCCACCGCAGCGCGTATCCAACGCCACCCGATCGCCGCCACCCTCTGGTCGCTGGCGCCGCTGCTCGCGGTCGCGCTGGCGATGATGATGCTGGGAGCACCGGATGACGGAGTCGCCACTGCCGCCACCCTCTCGATCGTCAACAACCGGCTGGATCTCCCGATAAAAAGTTCGCCCAGCCAGCCGCTCGAGCAAATCCATCTGGCGCTCAACCGACAGATCACCCAGCGCATCCTCCACGAACCGGCGCTGAAGCTGGCGCACGATCCAACGAATCGCAAATCATCAGACTGGATCAATCAACCGCCCGAGCTCATATCGTCATCCGGTCAGCGATTCGTGCCGGAGGCATTTGTCACCCACTACCTGAGCAACCTCACGCTCCGCCTCCAACGGGCCGGCCAGCACCAACCACGAAACCAGGAAGAACGCCGTCAACGAATCCTCATCAACCGATGGTTGAATGAAGGGTGTCCTCGAGCGTTTGGATCCACCTTGACATTCGGCATCCTCGATGAGCCATTGAAGGAATTCGTATGGTGGCTGTTCTCACCCTACAACTCTGTCACCATCTGGTGCATCGAGGGCGATCCGCTGGCGGTGCTCCCATCGGACGGTCGGGCAGCCACCGCCAGAGTCCACGTCAACGAGGAGGACAACTCATTGACGATCGACCTGCCGGCCGGAGCTATCGTGCGCGCCGCACTGGATGACCGACCGGACAGCGATGTGGCGACCGCCTTCCTGCGCGCCCTGGTGCGCGGCCGTTTCGCCCAAACGCTGAAAGCCACAGGGAACCTGCGAAAGATGGACGACCACGAGGCCGAGATCGAGCGACTCGTCAACTACCTTGAAGAGCTCACCGGCCTGAGTCACGGCCACTCCTGGACGTGGCTTGGCGGCGATGCGAACAGACACGATCTCGACAGCCGCCTGCTGGCGAACACCATGCAAGCGCTCGCCGAAGGAAACCGTTCGGCGATGATCGGTGTGTCGTTGGACGATGCCATCGCATTTCCCCTGGCCGTCGTGGAAATCATTCGGCGACGCGGAGCATCGACCGTCAAAGAGATCGTATCGGATCTCATACAACGCTATGGCATCCCCCCACCAACCAATGCCAACAACCAGATCGAGCAGCACGTCAATACGGTCTTGACCGTCCTGAAGATCGAGCATCGGATCGCGGAAGACGCCGACGGGCACTTGCTAGACTTGACGCAGCCCGCCTCCTACAACGCCGATGATCAGACGGAGATCCAGGCAGCCGTCACGAGAGACGTCAACTGGGGGAGGAGTTTGGCGGCTGCCTATCGATGCTCGACGGAGTCGCGCAATCGACTCACGAGCGCCATCATGATCCTCGGCAACGAGAGACGGCATCCTTCTGCGAAACGCAGTCTCTTCTCCGCCGTCTCCCAGCAAGCGCTCCGCCGTATCCTTGAGACGCCGGACGTGCCGGATGAGATCCGCCTGATCGCCCTGAACACGATCAAGAGCATGCCCTTCCATCCCAACCCATGGATTTGGGGCGAGCGATGGTGGCTGACCGAGAGTCCGAACTCCCGCGATGCGTCGGATCTGCCGTTTCACCGCGCCATAGCTCACGATCTGCTCCAGTGGACGGCACCCCTGGAAGCACGCGAGGCCACACTGGCGCATATCAGCGACACGGCGCTCGAGGAACCGGAGACGCTGCCCAATGGCTTCGGGATCATCCTGCTGATGGCGGTCCAACTACCATATACCCAGCCACGCACACGACTCCGGCGAGACCTGCTGGTCACACTGAGAGAGCTGGCCAAAGTGGAGCGATTCCGCCAAGAGATCGTGTGGTTGCTGACCCAGAAAGACGTCTTGCGATTCGTGGATCACTCAAACGAGAGCGAGGAAAGCGCTCTCGCAGAACTCCTGGCCCAATTGGAGCCCAAGCCAACGGAGCAGCCCGAGGAACCGGCAGAACCACCCCCTTTCATCGACACCGACACCGGCAGCGGCAGTGAGCGGGGTGCGGGGCGAGCTTCCCTCTCCAAACATCCACTCGTGCAGTTTATTTGGGGGTGGGTGTTCGCCTCGGCGAAGCAATACGGACTGAATCTCGACGACCCCGAAATCCAGCAAAAGGCCTATGGATCTGCACAGGCGGGGCTTGGATTCTATAGCCGTCAAGTGCGGCACGGCGTACATCATGCAATCGCCATGCGACAAGCTCAACAGCTCGTCGATGGCCTCATCCACCGCATCGTGGATCAACGGAGAACCGAGGCAGAACGACTCACGATCAAGACCGTCCAGCTGTACGCCGGATCGATCGATCACATCCTCAACACGCTCGATGCACAATGCCTGACCTACCTCGAGAGCGCCGGCGCGCAAGGCACCGGCGCATTCCGACAACAAGTCATGGAAGCGGTATCCTTGGCGGAGGATCACGCCAAAGAGATTCGGCAGACGCTACGCCAAGCTGGAAATATCACATTACCCTACGAGCTCGACAACAAGGTGCGAACGGCGTTGGAAATGATTAATGCTCTGGCACCCGGACAGATCACGACGGTACGCGACACTGTCCAGATGGTGTGCACCGAATGTCTGCGCAACACTCGGCACGCCGAACGCGCAGCCGAACGACTGACACATGACATCGATGTCCGGCCACAGTCCCTCCGACAGCTCTGCGAACGACGTCTGGTATGGCTGGAACGTTTCGCAAATTCAGTTGGACGCTCTCAACCGAGAGCGGCGATCGAGACGGGATTCTCCAGCCAAGGAGGGTTCACGATGTGGGTATTGCGGTCACTGCACGACAGCTCCTCAAACCTATGGATCGCCGCAGACCCACCCCAGTACACGATCGAAGTCTGCACCGGCCTGCCGGATCCGTGGGCGCGAGCCGATGCCGCTGAAGCGACGCTGACCGCCTATCTGCTCCGAACATTCCGTATCATCCTGACCGCCCCGGCAGCGATACGGGCGCGGATGCATTGGATCACTCGCGCCGGTGCATACGCAACGCTGGGCACCTACACAGACGGGGATCATCTGCCGGAGCGTGTGCGGTTCAATCTTGACGTCCTTCCGATTGAGAACCAGTACGAAGCCAGAGTCTATGCTCGCGGCGTGGAGCTCGGCAGACAGCTCGGCAACGATCACGATGCCGCGCGCCAGCTACGCCAGATGGTGCTCGACACCGGCGCCGACCTCACGAGACCGGTCTTCGAGCACAAGCAGGTGGTCGGCTATCAGCCGGAGCATCGCGATGCCTACCACGAGACGATCGGCGCAGCCATCGGTGGGCTCTTCGTGGGGCGCGCCGAGGCACTGGGACTCAGTGGCGAGGAGCGGGCCCGATTCGCCATCCGCTGCTGCCAGGCACTAGCACGACAGGTCCGTACCACACGCGGCCTGAATGAGGAAGAAGCGCTGGCGCGATCGCTCGAGCGCGTCCTACGTGATACGCCCCTCCTCCACCCCGATGCATCGGTGCGCCAGCAGGAGCGCCGCACCAGGAGAAACCAAGCTTTGCTCGAACGCACCCTCACCGCCGTGGTGATCGTGCTCGCTCCCGTCGCCCTGTTGATCCAGATGGTGATGTTCATCGTCAACCTAATTGCCATCGCCGCCATCGCCATCGCCGAAGCGATCGTCGCGCTGCTGCAGCGCATCGGCCGCGCCATCGTCGATGCCTTGCAACCTACCCCCGCCATGCGTGAAGCAGAGGAAGCCGCCACGCTGATGCCGGAGTACGTGGAGCCCACACCGCCTCAGCCGCAGCCGGAGCCAACGACGACTTCCACCTCGTTCACCGAAACCACTGGGAGGCGAAAAGGATGGATCCAGGTCATCGAAGACCAGAAACTCACCGGCAAGTTCGTTGCCGACTCCCTCTACGCAATCATCGACGCGCACCTGCAGCACACAGAGAAGCAGTTGGGTCCGCGCCAACTGATAAACCTTCCCGCACTCATCGCCCGCGTTGATGAAGAAATCAAGAAGCAACACGAACCCTACCTCGGAAGCGATCCATTGTTCCGCATGGCGAATATCCTCGCCAAGTACGGAGCACTGTTCCAACCGCTCATCACCAAAGTCGAAGTACGCGTCGAGGATGTTCCTGTGGTCGTTGGGAAACCGTTTGAGAACCAACCGGTAACCGCGCTGGATGCCGGCCTCCTGTCGACGATCGACGTTGAGCAAGCTCTCCGAGATCGAGCTGCCGCCACCAGCGCCGACCTCACCGTCACGATCACCCTACATCTAGACAGTCGCTGGAAAGGCGCCAAGGACCGCAGTCCGATCGTGCTGGAGCTGCAGTTGGACACCGTCAGGCCGCTGACGGTCGATGATGTCCTGAACGCGATCGACCGTCAGATCGACCAGTTCAAACCTTCGCACCAACTCAGCGACCGGGAGCGGCAGCTGCTCCGACACAGCACCGAGGAGAAGCTGCAGCATCTACGCGATGGCTACAGTGAACGCGACGTGATCGGCTGCGACGTGATCGTCCAGCAGACCACACACGGCGAAGACCCGGATACCATCGACATCATCGTCAACTACAAGCTCAAATCCGGCGCCACCGGTCTCCTCGTTGAACACCAGAACCGCAAACTGGAAGCCACCTCGTATCTCACCGACCTCCGCGATTACCTTCGTCGGCATCGCGCCACGGTGATCGCCCTCGGCGTGATCGCGGTGGTCACCCTAGTGGTGGTCGCTCTGATGATGCTCGACGTGATCCCCACACCAATGGAACTGCTCCACCAATGGCTGCAGGCGCCAGAAGCCCCCCGCGCCCCGCCAACGCTACCTGCTCCCGCGCCGCCAATCCCCGGTCCCGACGGATCCGCCCCCGCGCCCGATGCGTTCGCGCCCCTCGCCGCGATGATGGCCCATCGGAACGCACGCGCACCGCGCGAACAGATAGAGATAGCGCTCAAGCAGAAAGATATCCATTTCTTCCTCGACATCTTGTACAGCGAGGCACTCCCTGACTACCTCAACGCCATCTATACAGGACCACCCTCCCTGGCAAAGCGCACGCAAAATCTCCTGTTAAGACACTACAAGCAGCTCGGATTCCCGCGAAGAACCGAACTGATGATCGCAGCCGATCTCCTCAGTTCACAGGGTGGTCTCTTCAACCAGCTGCATCTCAAACTGGTGGATGAGATTCGATCGGCCAGACACAGCTCAGCACCGATCGAGCAGCTCGTCAAACTGGCACGCTCCACCGATCCGCTCCGCGCCACACTCGCCGCCATGGCCCTCGTCGATGAGATCGGACGCCTGCCGGACACCGATGATCGGCACGGACGCATCGCGATCGCCAAAGAGACGATGGAGCAACTGGCCCGAATGCGTCGCAGCCGCGCCAAAGAAGAGTGGACAGCCTGGCACGACGCCAGACATCAACTGAACCGCTGGGTGGATATCTTCGATCAGCGAGAATCTCGGAAGATCAGCCGGCTCGTCGCCGAGGAACTGCAAGAGGCTCTCCTAGATCACGGGGGGGCGATGGCACATTTCAACTTCGAGCGCCTCCTGAAAGAGTTAGAAAGCGTCGGATGCGAACAGGAAGCAATCCGCACGCTGGACTTGTTCGAAGAAGTTATTGGTTACAACCGAGGTTTCGCCAAGAAATACCAGCGACGCATTGAGCTGGCCAGAGAGCAATTCGCATCGCGTATGCATCTGGCCACAACGCGGTCGAAGATGCCGCCAGGAGCAACATCGCTCTTGGCAAGCATCTTCTCCGTAGAATTCATCGCCAAATTCCTGAAGCTGATGGCTGGCATCGCTGCGCTGATTTTCATTGGCACGGTCCTCGACGCTTGGCTGGAGCATGACACCACCGATCTGCTGACCCAGATACCCGCCGCCCCCGCGCCCGATGCGTTCGCGCCCCTCGCCGCGATGGCGTGGCGGAGCCAAGCAACACCTAAGATCGAGGCGTCGGCCAGCGCTCAACGAATCGCGGAGGTCCGGGGACAATGGAGCAACCGGCTCACCCTGGTCAAGGCCGTCGAGACGATCCATCCCGTCCGATGGTCTGGATACATGACGCGCCTGCAGAACCTCGGTCTATTATTCAACAAGAACATTGCTCCAGACCTCAAGCTATCGGTATCGTTCTCAGCCAGGAGGGACACTGCCGATCCAAGCCGGATCGAAGGCAACACGATCCATCTCCAGATGCCGCGGCGCGACTGGGATGTCTCCGCCCCGCACAGAGGCAAGGAGTTCCTCCGGCGCCTGGCCGCGATGACGTGGGGGCGCGAGATCGGGCTTCTGCCCGATGCGCACGACGGGATCAAGCCCGAAGAGAGAGGGCAAACATACCTGCAGATCAAGGGTTACTCTGCGGACGACGTCGATCGGCTCACCTCACCCATGCGCCCGTTTCGAAACACCGGCTGGGCACGCGCCGCAGCCGCAATCGGTCTGGCGCTGGCGGCTGGCTGGAACTGGTTGTGGCTCCACGATCTCCCAAACATGACCGACGTCACCTACGGCTTCCTGCTTTTCGTGGTGTTCCTGACCGTTGTCGCTGTGGTTATCCCGTACCGCCTGGGACACGCCTGGTATCTCAAACGGCAGGAGGCGATGCGCCACAGACCGCTCGACCAGTTCTGCGGCGACGTGGTCCGCTACGTCTATCACGGCGGCGCTTTCCGATGGAAGGCGCTCTGGTCTCGACGGGAGCGCGAGCTGTACGATTTCCTCCGTCTGGACATCTTCAACGACCGACAGTTCCGCTACAAGGGCTCCGACCGCAGCGGAGAGATCGTACAGGCTGACCCCCGCCTCTATCCAATCGCCCAACGATTCCTCGCGCGGCTTCGGCGATGGCTGGGCGACTCGCTCACGACGCTCGCATCGCACGACGCGCTCCACGCTCGCTCCGCAGCCATCGCCGACACCCTCTCGCACACCAGCGGCTGGCACATCGCCCGCATCGTCGCCATCGCCGCGCTGATCGCTGCCGCCCGGCACATCACCGCCCACACCGCGGGCGGTACGCTCCCGATCAGGCTGGTGGGCGGCGCGCTGCTTCTCCTGAACTCCTTCTGGCACCTCGACCGGACCAGCCGACTGAACTCCCGCGGCGTCACCCGCGAGCTCGTCCTCCTCCTCATCGTCGCCATCACCGCCCTGGTGGGGATCGAGCTCCTCTGGAACGCGCTCGCCGACAACCCCACCGCCCCTCTCGCCGCGATGGCGACCTTCGTAACCCCCAAGGAGAAACGGCAGGCCATCAACACGCTAGTTCGACAGTATGATTCGCCGCTTCTGAATCCGCTCCATCCCGACCCCGCAGCGGTCGATGCATTCCAACAATATCTCGATGTGTTTAACGTACGGGCGATCACCATCGGACCAGGCGATATCGATAGACATCGTGGCACCTTCCAATGCTTTCCTCTACCCCAGCGTCAGCTGGCGCTGGGCGGACTCGACCAGAACCTGACTTACCGGATATCGGCGGAATGGGAACCGTCGGGTCTGCGCCTCTACTTCAGCAACGAACGCTACACGGTCGTCCATTCGATTGACCACTACTTTGACCGGTCAAAGGGACGCTTGACCGCACAGACGTTCGACTCTCTGAAGAAAGCGCGCGACTTTCAGCAGTTCGACGGACTCATCACCACCTCATACGCTCTCCTGAGCCGCACTCGGTCTCCAGAGGACCTTGCCCTGTACGACCGGTATCTGGAAGCATTCAACCGCAGAAACATGCGTATCGGTCCAGGCGACATTCCAGCCGACGGCGCGCTCAGTCGCACCCTACAACCCCTTCGCGTCCTGCGATTCCGAGGGTTAGACCCCCAACGCACGTATCGTATCGAGGCACGTCGAGAACCGATGGGGCTACGGCTCTATTTCACTGCGGAACATGCCAAAGGCAAGATCGATCACGTCGTTCCCTTTGGAATCGACAGTTTCTATGACGACACCAATCGGCACCCTTCCGCATCACGTGGCAAGCGTCGGCGGAGCTTGTCGGCAGCCCGCGGACACGAGTGGTTACCCTGGATGGCGATCGTGGCCGGAAACCGTGCAGCCGAAGATCCGGATACCGCCCAATGGGGCAACGCCATACAGCAACGAGCTATGTGGAACACCGTCGAAGGACCCGTGGCCCACGATAGGATCTCCGCTGACGGTGACTGTACCGTCTTTCCGAAACCGGACCGCCCCCTGCGCATACCAGGACTCAACCCCGAAGCCACCTATCAACTGCGGGTCTTCCGCGAACCCACCGGGTGGCGGCTCTACGCGATCGGAGATGGAGGCGTCCGCAGCTACGCACTCGATGAGTACTTCGTCGAAACAACGGCAACCCCCGAGGCCGCTTTCCGACGGGACGCTCCCAACCTCGTGGTCGCCAGAAGCTACGAGCAGCTGCCCGATGAACGGTTTAACCGCTTCGAGACGCCGATCGGCCCGGGGGCACTCTACGACCCTCACGACGCCCCTGATATTGCATCCCACGGCGAGTTCCGTATTAGCCCACTATCCACTCATCCGTTCCGCATAGACCACCTCAACCCACAGCAGACGTATCAGCTCCAATTCTTTTCAGAACGAACAGGTCGTATGCTGTACGCCGTCGGCACTGAGCACGTCAGAAGCTACAAGGTTGACGGTTATCCCGATCAATCCGTGACCTTCAGGTGGGAAGTTGAGGACCTCCTGGTTGCCAGGAGTTACGAACAACTGCCGGGAATCATCCCGCTGATTGAAACGGCGCTCGCGGCGCGCACTCCCCCCGGTCCCTTGGAGCTGGAACGTATCCAACAGGAACTGATGATCTTCAACGCACAGCAATTCGTCGCCCAAGCCAGTGAAACGGGCGCGTACACCATCTCTTGGGGAAGGAGACCCCGGCTGAGAATCTTCGTCCAACGGCTGCACGGTGATCGTCGGTACCTGATGTATGGGCTCATCAATCGAGACAACCGCTTCCGACTTATTCTCTATAACCGGGAGCACCGAGACGTGCGGATCCGAGATATCAACGCCTTTCCTGATGTCGCGGCACCAAGCAAGACAGCCCTGAACGGTCGAATACGGCCCCCAACACTTGAGGAGACGATCCGAGCTGAATCAGGAGCTCCGCTGCTCAACGTCACCATCACGACGGGATACGCATCCAACGGTGAGCCCATCACTTATCAGATACCCATCAAAGCATCAACGGTCCAAGAAGCTCTGCAGATACTCCCGCTCCTCGAATCGAGTCCTTGGCAGCAGCATTCCGAGACGACTCGCCCGCTGCGGCTCACTCACTTTGGCGTCCGCCTACAACAGCTTCCCGGAGGACGGTGGCAAGATATCACCGAACGACTCACGCGCGACCATAGTCCTATACGCCTAGGCGAGGGCGCGGCGATCGAGATCTACGATCGTGGAGAGCTGCGTCGCCTGCTCGAGCGGACCGGAACCCTCCAACGGCTGCGCATGCTGTCCCACATAATGAGGGATCGCGCAGAAACGCCGGACTCTGTGGATCTACTCTTCGAGGAACCTGATGCAAGAGGGATCTCCGGCCAAATCCAGAACGCAGCGTTCCTCGTGTTCCGCCTCGATGGCATTCCCGGCATACCTGATCTCAAGAGCTACGCCCTGCACATGGCCGAGCACTGGAGAACGGAGACGGGCTCGATCGTCAATCTGAGGCCTGCGCTGGAAGCGTACCTCTTTGGATGGCTCACCGACCAGCGCAACTATGTAGAGAACTCCATATGGGGCTTTTGGCTCGATCGGGTACTTACCACATACAACGAAGGGGGATCGTTCGATCTCTTGCGTTCCGTGCTGGAGGCACCGGCGGATTATCTCGAAAGTCTCGACACGCCGGATCGCAAGCAGCTCCAGCAAGCGGCCAGGACCCTCAGCCCCAAAGACCAGCTGATTCTCTTTCTGCTATACGGTAGGCAACCCCGGCTCACGCGCGAGAAAATCAAAACACTCCTACAGAGCAGCGATTCAACCATACGGCACGCTTATCGGAGAGCAGCTGAGCATCTGATGAACGAGAACGGACGCAACCCATTCATCCGAGGCGCGGTCAGGACAGAAGAAGCATGGTTGGTGTTGGATTGGTTCTTCCGAACCGACGACTTCTCCACCTTATGGCGTTTCCTCGAGAAGCGGCTCGGGCTTTCCCGACTGACGCCCGGCAGGGTAAGACGCATATGGCAAACGGACTCGCTGGACGGCATAGTAAGACGCTCGCCGAAACCGTCCAAGCGCCTCCCCGCCACACTAGTGAACCTCTTCACCGGAGAGGGGGCGGAGCGGAAGAATGCACCGCTGCGGGTGGCCGGCGTCCCGGCGACGCCGGGGCACGAACTTCCCCACCGCATTGCGGCATGGGCGCTGGGTGTGAAACTTGAGCCGGTGAGCAAGAAGGATCTCTTCTTCCGCGGTGAGGCGGGGCGCATCCTCTCGCCCCCAAGTTGGCGGACGATCGCGGTGCGGCTGGCGGGACCGGCGATGAACTTGATACTGGGAGGGATAGGGCTGCACTTCGGGTTCGATTTCATGAGCAGCCTGCCGATCCACCCCATCCTCTACGCGCTGCTCTCCTACGCCACGCTCGCGAATCTCGTCATGGGTAGCTTCGAAGTCTTGGTCGCGCCGCTCCTCAAACGCGGCGACGCCTGGGAGGCCGCGCAGGACGCCAAGGCGTACCGCGAGCAGCACGGGCAGAGCGTGCTCAAAGCGTTTTACCAGGAGCTCTACGCCAAAGTCCGCACCATCCGCCTCCCCTCATTCGACCTGTCGCGGTTCAGCGTCCGAGAGCTGGCCGCTGGGATGCGGCAGCTGCTCGCGTTGGCTCGCCGCCTCTGGCGCGCGCCACCGATACCAGCCGTGGCCATCACAGTCTGCGTCGCACTCCTCCTCATCGGCGCGATGCTGCTCTTCAACCAGGCACCAGACCAGATCACCATCACGCCCGAGCTCGCCATCGGCATCAATCCTTCCCACCTCGCTATGACGCCCGCGTTGCTGTTGACCGAGTTGATGGCGAAGCGAATCGGCGGTCGGCTCGAAGACAGAGAGGTGGCACCGTTGCTGAGCGCAGCCAGAAAGGCGCGCGTGCCATGGGTTACTCAAGCCAGCATCGTGCAAGCCGTTGATGATCTTGAGCTACTGTCCAGAACAGGATCAATTCCCCATACGACTGATCGGGTATATGAACGGCCGCCATGGTCGGTGCCGTTCATCGAGATGTGCCGATACACCATGCCCCACCGCCTCGGTGAGCGGGAGGCCGGATTGCTGGCTGCGCGACGCGGGAACTTCGGCGGTCACCTAGAGTCGTTTGCCGTTCCTCGAGGCATCATGGCGCCGGTGGACGCCGGACCGTCAGACGACGATATCCTCCTGCACGGTCTCTGGTTCGACGCGCCCGATCCGAGCAAGCCGGCTCCGGTAGTCGTCTTCCTGCCTCCGTGGGGAAAGCCGGTTGCGGGGTACTACGAGCGCGTCAAGATGTACCAGAAGCACACGAACGTGCACGTTCTGCTGCTAGATCCGCGTGGCCAGGGGATGAGCGAAGGGGATGTGAGCTCTGTCGGCATGCTGGACCACCTTGACCTCGCTCGGGTACTGCTCCAGTTGCAGCAGCGCAAGAATGTGGATGGCGTCATCCTGCATGGTATGTCCATGGGAGCAATCATCAGCGCTCGGCTACTGGCCGAGGCGAAGCGACTAAGATTGCCCCAGGGGCTCGTGCGCGGATTCATCTGCGAAGGATGTCCGGTGGATTACGGATTCACCGCTGAGCAGTGGCAGGAGCAACAGCTGAGGTCGTATTACAGAGACTACAACTGGAACTTCAAACGACTGGCGAAGGATAGCCGCCGTCTCACCGAGCAAACGCTGAGTAACCTGTTCGGGTGTCGGCTCAGATTCCACCGGCCGATCGACGATCTGGCAAAGATCGACCAAGACATCCCGGTGCAAGTGATCTACACCACGGGCGACGAAGTCATCCCTCCCGAACAACAGAAAAAGGTCACCGACCTTGCAGAACGGCGATGGAACACCGCGGTCATTGCGGATCTTGAAGGGCAGCACAATGAGATTCATGCGAAATCTTGGGACTTATACGAGGAAATGGTGTTTGGTTTCCTTAAAATAGTGCCTGGTTATGCGACGAAGGCATCCGCAAACCCGCAATTCCGACAGCGGCTGCTGCGCACCCTCAAGTTCAATGCTCCCACCGTTGCATCCGTACTGGACAAGCTCACGGAAGACGATGTCCAACACTATCTTGAGAGCATGCGCCACGGAGGTATCGATATCTTCCAGTTAATTGCCAACAACGGTTTCCAGATCGTCACCGATGCTCAGGGGCGACGGTTCTTGATCGTCTTGATGGCAGTACGGTTCTGGGGTTGGGGCGATCTCGGGACGGCTACAATGTCTTTGCGATCGCTGTTGGAACGCAGTGGAAAGATCGATGGACTCTGGATACAGATGTTCGAACTGCACCCGGACGACACCGCATCTCCGGTGGGTTACTACAGCAGCACGCTCAAATACCAGGACGATTATAAGAACACCACGATCTTCTCGAGACACCTTGCAGAACACGAGCGGGATGTGGATTTCGATATCTCCAAGGTATTCGCGGAACACCTACAGTCATCCACCAGCCAGAAGAGTCTCGCTCTCCTCAGGTTGAGTCCGTCAAGTGTGACAGCGTCAATCCTATCGGCGTCTCAGAAACTCACGTATGAGGAGGAGCAGAGCAGACCGCTCAGGTTGCGGCGGTGGGCCGAGTACACTTCTGCACCGTATCGGGGGCAAGGCTTCGAAGATGCAGCATTGTTGGTAGGGAGGGATCTGATCGCTCTCACCGCTTATCCGCGAGCAAAGCTCGTGAAGCATGTCATATTGGGAGGGGAATTACCAGATGAAAGAGCAATGGGAGTTGTGATCCTGCGAGAAGAACTGCACGAGCTCCCCGATTCTGATCCACGGCTGAAATACTTTCTCGCGAGCTACGGTAAACACATCGTGCCGTTGTTCCAGTACGGCCTGAAGGGTCGCGGGCCGTTCGGCGTCCCGCCGCTGCAGAAACCCGGCTGGCGTAACTTCTACCTCCGGTGGATGGGCATCGGAGCCACCGCGACAGCGGGGATACTGGTGATGCTCCTGCTACCACTCGTATTCAGCGGCGCGGGAGCGAACGCGCCAATCGACTGGCTTGGCGGCGACATGTTCCGCTGGCTCGACCTCGCCGACACCGGCAGCGATGACGCCTTCGCCATGATGGCTCCCGCCGCACTCCGGCACATGACCACGTTATGGACAACACGATTGAGCGATTGGTGGCACGGTCGGGCATTTCCCGTCACCACTCAAGTGATGGGCCACACGATCAAGATCGATCGACGATTGGCTCGCGTGATGCGAGAACTAGTCCGCACGCGCCCGCCATCCAGCGCAACGATCGAGCAGAACCCCGGCGCCCTCCTGGCAGAAGCACTGGCCGTACTGGATCAATCGCTCAGAACCGTAGACCTCAGCTACAGCGGCGATCTCGCCAACCGCATGGCCAGGCGCCCGACGCGCATCACGCTCGCCCGCATGCCCGGCCATCTCTTCACCATGCGCGATGACGGCACCCAACGCACCATCGTCATGAACCGCGAGATACTCCGCGCCTATCGCAATCCCCACTACTTCCAACGCTCCAACACGCCTCAATCGCTGAGCGGGGATGTGCTGACGATAGCCCTGCGCGCCTATCTCCTCAGTAATCTGCTCGACTACCCGGACATCCATCGACGCCGCGTCGCCGTCCAGATGACGCAGCAGCTTCTGAACGAGACTGCCACACACGCCATCTGGCAGAATTACCTCAAGGAACTGGGTTGGATCGCTCACCACGGGACGGAGCCGGACGTTCACATCGCAGACGACGTCCTCGCCGATCTGGCCGAACTCGCGCTGGAGACTCATCCTGACGCTCACGTGCGCGGAGAAGCCGCGCACATCATCGGCGAAGCTGCTGCCGTGAACCCGACTCGCGTCCCGTCGCTCATCAAACTCTTCAAAGACCCGGCGGCTGAGTTCCCCGTGGCCGTCCGGCGCAAACTCGTGTACTACTGCCAGCACATTCCCGTCGGCGAATACTTCGATCTGCTGGCCCATCCCGAACAACTGCTGCCGCCACGCCAGCCCGCCCCACCGATGCCGCCGGGGCAGACGTTCGACCCAGACCTGGCCGTTCGCAACATCCGCTACGCGATCGTAGACCTCCTGGGACGCCTCGCGACGAACCCAAGCTACGGAAAGCGCTACTGGCCCGCCCTCTACCGGCAGCTGCTCCTAGAAGCGGCGCAGTGGACGCCGAAGCAGGAACAGCAGCTATACGAGCAATATCTGGCTCTTCGGGATACACCGGCCGGACCGCTCGCCCTCAAGAAACCGCTGTCACTCTTTGCGACCACACGCCTGATCAAGTGGTACGGAGAACGGCGGAGGCACCCCAGCTTCCCAGGATATGTCTGGGATGGACTGGAGAATCTCACCAAGAACATCCCCGTTGAACAGCAGTGGCTGTTCAACCGAATCGACGCCGACCCCAATGCGCCGATGCCCCCTGTGCCTTCCGAGATCGCCGTGCTGTTGGAGGCGGCGAGCGGTCATAGCCCCAGCGCAGATCAACTACCGCTGGACGATAACCTCCTCTTCCTGCACCTGGACATCATCGATCAGAAATATGCAGACTACGCTGCACAGATCGAAGAGAGAGCCGCCAAGATCGGCAAGGGCGCAGGCGTCCTGGGGTACAGAGCCGGATCTGCCGCATACCACTACATTCTGTATCTCATGAAACGCTATGCCAGTCCGCTGATGGACCGACGCGTGTTGGAAGTCGGACCGGGCAGTGGATTCTTCCTGTTGGCGTCGCGCGAACTGGGTATCACGGCGGAAGGACTTGAATCCAACTCCGAACTGGCACAACTCGCCCGCGCACAAGGCGCGACCGTCGTGCAGGGAACCCTGCTGGGACCGCCGAGGCCGATGACGCAGCAGCGGTATGACATCACCGTGGCTCGCAACGTGTTTGACGTGCCGCTGATCGAGGAGGGAGAACGCAGCAGCATGGTCCGCGCCTGGGGAGCCCAGATGTTGCGGAATCTCGGGCGGTTGACACGGGTCGGCGGAATCGCCGTGCTGGAGGCAGAGAAAGGATGGCCGTTTGATGTGGACGACATCCGGGCCGCAGGATTCGAGCTGCTGGAAGGCGGGATGAAGCTCCGATTCATGGTGCTGCGACGGATCGATCAACCAGCGCGACAGACCACCATGACAGCTGCGCCTCAGAAGACCATTCCCTCTCCCGCCAAGAATTCGCTGAGCGGATGGATCAAACACCATCGCGTCGCCGCCGTCCTCATATCGCTGGGAATCCTGCTAACACTCTACCTCATCTTGGCTGCTCTCGTGCCGGCGCTCGATCGACTCCACCTCTTCCACGCAGAGGTCGGCAAGCAGGTGCTCGGGCTCGCCGACACCGGCGGCGCCCCCGCCACCTTCGCCATGATGCTGAGTGCTAACACCGCGACAGACCGAGACGAAGAGGCAGGAGCGATCCGCATCTCGGACACTGCTCAACAAGCAGATAATCTCCTGGAAGGATTTGACCGGATCGCAGCAGACTATATCCGCGAAGGCCCCCAGAGAGATGACGAAGCATTCGAACACGCCATGCACGCCCATGCCGCTCGGATCGAACCGCTCGGCAGGAAGGTCAAAGCGTATCTCTTAGGCCGCGGCCAACAGAACCTTCCAGAGAGCGAAAGAGAACGGGATCTTCTGCTCAGAACGGCTGCAATGGTTAATGAATTCGAACCGGACGAACGCCGCAGGCACGAAAACACCACTGCAACCGTCCTGCGAGGATTCTGCCAGGACGCCAAGGTCGCGCATGAATTGATCGTGGCAACGCCTGTGATCCCACGTGGATTGCGATATTCGATCGAGAAACACATCAACACCGTTAACACCTCTCTCGCAGCCATTGATGCGTACCTGCCGGTGTTCATCGCCAAGACCCGCCAGCACTTTGAGTCACTCGGCGCGGCCGACCCCGAGGTCGCCCCCATCCTGGCTTTAATAAACCAAGCGACCCAGGACGCATTCTTCACCAAGCTGTTCTATACCACCCACGTGGCTCAAGCGTTCCAAGCGCAGATGCCAAAGCTCGCTGATACCATCAGAGAGGATCTGGACAACCTAACATCGAGTTATGACCGAACCACCTCTCGCATCCTACTAGCCACAGGACTTTCGGAAGAGATGGGCATCTTAGCTGCCGCCCATGAAGCGACCGAACTTGTCATCACCAAAGGATTTCCCAAGCTGGAAGCACAGCGAAGATCCACTGACCGACACGACTGGGCGACAGACGCTGTTGCGCACATCGCACTAGCGTTCTATCGTCCTTCATCCAAACTGTCTCAAGAACTCTTCCGGTTTGGAATTCGCCAGCGAAACGCAGCCGTTGCGTATTCACCAGAAACCTATTCTAAAGGATTCGAATTAGGCCTCGCCCTTGGTCGATTCCCCGACGACACCTCTATCAACAAGGCCATTACCCAATTGATCGACACAGTCGATGAACAAATGAACCGGATGACAACCAACAGGCCAGCTGCGAGCGAAGAAGATCGTAAGGCACGATTCTACATGATGGGAGTAGCCATCGGCGGACTGATCGGCGGTCGAGGTGCAGCCTACCATCTCTACGGGCACGATCGTCTCAGCTTCGGGCTGAACCAGTGTTGGAACCTTATCCGCCAGATCGAAGCCACGCTGGAACTCGACGAAGACGCTGCCTTACGACAATCACTCAAACACATCCTCACAACCGACCAAGAGCACCGTCCAACATTCCGCGCATGGCTGTGGCGCGGGATTCGCCACAGCATCGCCCAGCATCGACTCCGATATCTCCTCGGCGGGCTGGCGGTCGTCGTGCTGGCGGTGTGGTTTGGCACGCACACGGCCAATCTCTTCACGCACAGCCAGGAAGCGTTGGTGCTGTCGTGGGCCGCGAGTACGCGACCGCTAACTCAGCCATCGACCACACAGCCAGGGATGCCGCTTACCTCTACGACTCCGTCGTTCGAGACGTTGACGAAGCTGGGCGTGACGTTCGTGGTCGCGGGCGCGGAGCTGCAGGAACGGCTCGAGCGGCACGTGGCGGATATCGCCTGGTTGATGATGACGCAAGTCGAGGTGTACGCGGCATCGCCGGATCAGGCTGAGACGCTGGTCGGACTTGGCATCCCGCGTGACCGGATCGTGGGGCGGGATCGGATCGTCGAACTCCTGACAGCTAGGACGAAGACCGCCATCTTCATCGGCGAGTGGAGCGATCTCCTGGAGAACTACCCGTACGTGATCCCAATGCCACAGGCGTTCACCGCAGCGGCGTTGCGCGACGCCCTGCAACACCTCGGACCCGCGCGGCTACAGCAGTTGATTGACACGCTGAGGAAGACTGGCCGGAGCGCCTAAGGGACCGCCCCCACTCCAGAAAGCTGTGATATACTGTATTTCAGTAATAGTCTGAATTACGAAACCGGCGTTTGGCCTAACTCAACCGAGAGAAGGGAGGTTTGAATGATCGCCACCATTCCTAAAGCGGTCAAAGTGTGGGGTCGCGGACAACTCACGATTCCCAAAGAAGCCCGTCAGGCCCTCAAACTCAGTGAGGATGACCAGCTCTCCGTCTTTGTGATCGGTCGCTGCCTGCTTCTGACGCCGAAACGCCTCCTCCGTGCGTCCGTCGCCAAGAACGTGGAGCGATCCATGAAAGCCAGGGGCTTAAGCTTGAACACCCTGCTGAAAACCCTCAAAGCCGAACGCCGACGCTATAACCAAACGGCCTATGGCCACTGATCGGTGGCGGGTCTTCCTGGATACCAACGTCCTTATTGCCGGCCTCGCTTCGCGGACAGGCGCTTCGGCTGCCATCCTCGATCTAGGAGAAGCCGAGGAGATCATCGTGGTCGTCAGTCGGCAAGTCCTCATAGAAGCCGACCATGTCTTCCTTGAAAAATTCCCGGAGCTGACCGATACATACCGCATGTTTCTCAAGAACCTGACGCCCCTCCTGGCAGAAGACCCAACGCCAAGCGCGGTGCGAGCAGCGGTACAGGTCATCAACCACGATGACGCACCGATTCTGGCCGCGGCCAAGCAGGAAACGGTCGATTACCTTGTCACGTTGAACACGCGGCATTTCACGACGCCGAGCGTCCGCGCTTTTCTCCGGGCGTTGATTGTCACACCGGCCGAATTCCTCACTGCATTCCGCCAATTCTGGGAAGAACGCGACTAGCCGCTGTGCGACGTAGAACATAAAGGCCTGTCTCAATTGGTGGAAGCCCGGCGCATCGCAACCATTCGAGAACCCGCTGGTTCTGACCACGCTCGGCGTGACGTTCGTGGTGGAAGCAAGCACTCTCCGAAACGAGGAAGACGTGCAAGCCCTGCTCACTATGCCACAGACCGATCAAGTGAGAGTCTACGCAGAGCATGAAACGGCGCTGCTTCAGCTGATCAAGCTGGGTGTACCGAGCACGTACATCATCGGATGGGATCAAGTCGACCGGCTCCGGCGCGCGCAGACCGGCGTGTTTATCGGCCGCGGCTGGGAAGCTCTACTGGGTGGATATCCGTATATCGTGCCGACCGTGTTGATGGAGTTCACCGCCGCCGCATTCAACGCCGCGCTGTCACAGCTCGACGCCGAGCAACTCCGAGCGCTGGAAGCCGCTAGTCAGCGGGCCTGACGCATGCAGACACCTTGAAAACGAATGCTATCCGCGTGCTATAATTTCTTTAGAGGAGACACACCACTATGACCCACTCGCGGATCTCTATCCCCAAAGACAAGCTTGGTGAATTCTGTCATCGCCATCATATTCGTAAGCTATCACTGTTTGGCTCTGTGCTGCGCGACGATTTCCGACCAGAGAGCGATGTGGACGTGTTGGTAGAGTTTGAACCGGGACGCGTCCCGGGCTTCATCCACCTCTACCAGCTGGAAGAAGAGCTGTCCGGCCTGCTGGGAGGTCGCAAGCTCGATTTGATCACCCCGAAGTTTCTAAACCGTTGGATGCGGGCGCGAGTACTGGCTGAAGCCGAGGTTCAGTATGCGGTCGGATGACTACGTATACGTTGGCCATATGCTGGACATGACCCGCAAGGCGATCGGCTTGATCCAAGGCAAGAGCCGATTAGATTACGACAGGGATGAAACCCTCCGCTTCGCATTGGCCCATCTGGTGCAAGTCATCGGAGAAGCCGCTCGCCGGGTTTCAAAGGAATTCTGCGACGCCCAGCCACAGATCCCCTGGAAAGCCATCGTTGGGATGCGGCACAAGGTCGTCCACGACTACATGAACGTTGACGAGGACGTGGTGTGGGATACCGTCAGCCGAGAGCTTGCGCCGCTGGCAGCTGCGCTGGAGCGAATCGCCCCACCGGAACCACCAGCCTGATACGGTCATGCTTGCCCGAACACTGCCTGGAACAATCCTAGCAAGACAGCAATGAGAAACCTAACGCCTCCTTCTCTGTGTCGACGTTCCAGGCGCTGGCCAAGCTCGGCGTGACGTGCGTGGTGCCCGCCAGCAGCGTGCAAAGCACGGCAGATACGCGAAATCTCCTCAAGATGCCGCAGGTTGAAGTGTACGCTGAGAGCAATGCGGAATTTGATCAGCTGATCAAACTGGGTGTGCCGCAGCAGCGTATCGTGTCACTCAATCGAGTGGGTCAACTGGCCAGCGACAAGACCGGCGTGTTCATCGGTGATCAAGCATACTGGGAGCAGGTGCTGGGCAACGACTACCGCTACATCATCCCCGCGCTCAACGCGTTCACCACTGAGGCGCTCGACCAGTCGCTCAGCAATCTGACGCGCGATGATATCGAAGCTCTGCGGAACGCTGGGCAGCGAGCGTAATCCAACCGACCTGAGCTTGTGCGCAGCCCTTCCCCTACTGAAAGACCACCTGCGCTAGAGACAACCGCGGACAGCTCCGGTAGAATACACTCACCTTGAGCAAGCTAATGGCACACAAGCCCGCGCGATCGAACCCAGCGCCACTCCAACGTACGCAACCTGCGGTCCAACCGCCATCGCGATGGCCACGGTGGATAATCCATCTCGTCGCCTCCATCCTCATCATCGGGGTGGGGGTGGCGGCGTATGCGAACGCGCTGGGCAACGAGTTCGTCTACGACGACGAAACGCTCATCCTGTTGAACGACCGAATCACCAGCTTCAGACATCTCCACAGGGTCTTCACGGAAGATCTCTTCTTCGACAAGGAGGTCACCGATTTCTACCGACCGCTCCAAACGGTCACCATGATGATCGACTACCGCTTCTGGCAGCTCAATCCGTTCGGCTATCACCTGACCAACCTCATCCTGCACTTGGGCGTCGCGCTGCTGCTGTACGCGTTGCTGAATCTCCTCTTCGCGCGGCCTGGCGTCGCGCTGCTCACCACACTCCTCTGGACGGTACACCCGATCCACACCGAAGCGGTCGCCTACATCGCCGGCCGCAGCGACCCGCTCGCCGCGCTCTGCCTGCTGCTGGCGCTGCTAAGCTACATCGCCTATGACCGAGGCCGGCGCGCAGCGCCCCGGAAGATATGGCTGGCCGTCAGCACCGTCGGCATGATCGGCGCCATGCTGTCGCGCGAACTGTCGATGCTCTTTCCCTTGCTGATGCTGCTCCCGTATCACTGCGTCACCGCCGATACGCCAGGACGCCCAGGTGTTCGCCGCCCGCGACGGCTCCCGCCAGGATTCTTCTGGCTCGCCGCTGTCGGCATCGCCTTCGCGATCCTGCGGGCCACCGCGCTCGACGTCAGCGAGGCGCCGCTGGCGGTGGAGCCCGATCCACGCACACCCTACCAGCGCGTGCTGACAACCCTCTGCGCGTTCGGCAAGTACATGCAACTCCTCATCGCCCCGTTCCATCTGCACATGGCGCAGCAGATCTGGCGCGGACTCGTTCCCGTCTCGCTGCTCAACCCGGCGCCCTTCATCGCGCTCTGGGTCGTGCTCGGCTTCGCGACGCTCTGGTACCTGGCGCAGCGACGATCGACCGCGGCGGCCTTCGGCTTCCTCTGGTTCATCCTCAACTGGCTGCCGATCTCCGGCATCATCCCGCTCAACGCCGACCTCGCCGAGCACTGGATGTACCTCCCATCGATCGGCCTCTTCCTCGCCGCCGCCACGGCGATCGTCTGGCTGTGCCGATGGCGATGGCTCAGGCCGGCCGTCCTCCTCGGCACCACTGCGGCGCTGATCTGGTACGCCACGCTGACTGCCAAGCAGAACACCACGTGGAAGGACACGCTCACTTTCTACAACTACACCCTGCAATACGTCTCTCACGATCCGCGCATCCCGTACAATCTCGGACGGATCTACGCAGAGCAGAAGCGGCATCAGGAAGCCGCTCAGGCATACCAGCTGGCGATCAAGATCAAGCCCAGCCACGCCAGCGCGCATTTCAATCTTGGATTAGTCTACGAGGAGATCGGCGAACGGGAGCAAGCGAAACAAGAGTACCGCGAGGCGCTACGACACAACCCGAACCACGAGAAAGCGCGGATCAACCTGGCGATCTTGGAGAGTGGCGGCGCGCCGGTGCAGATGATGCGGACAACCATCGGTGGCGAGGGTATCCCCACTGTCCAGACACCGCGCGTGATCAAGATCAAGCGCCGGCGGAAAACCCCATAACATCGAACACAAGATTCAAGATGCAAGACTCAAGGTAGTTCAAGAGCGACTTTGCACATCCGACCTTTGACTTTCGACCCATAGCCAGCACTAGGTATAGGTCAAAAGTCGAATGTCCGAAGTCGCCCCTGATTTACTTGTAGCTTGTAACTTGTGTCTTGCATCCGGGGTTAAATCACCGTCCCTGGCTGGATGATGGCGTTTTTCTCAACGACGACGATGCCGTCACGGATCGCGTAGTCCGGCCCGTCGGCGGTCGCCACCTTCGCTTCGTTGACGATCCGGCAGCCGGCGCCGATGCGCGCGTTCTTGTCGATGATCGCGCCATGGATCACGCAGTTGTGCCCGATGCCCATCGGTGGCACGCCCGACCCACCAATCCCCTGCTCCACCGAGGGCTCGTAGTAATCGGCACCGAGGAAGATCGTATCGGCGATGTCGCAGCCGGAGCCGACGACACCGCGCACGCCGATGATCGACCGGCTGATGCGGGCGTGGTCGACACGGCATCCCTCCACCAACACCGTGTTGGTCAGCTGCGCCTCGCGCACCGTCGCCGGTGACAGATACCGGACGTGCGTGAAGATCGGCCAGTCCTGGCTGAAAAGGTTGATCGGCGGGAACGGCTGCGTCATCACCAGATTCGCCTCGTAGAACGTCTTGATCGTTCCGATATCTTCCCAGTAGCCGTCGTAGCGATGCACCATCACCTTGACGCGGCTGATCGCCTTCGGCAGCAACTCGCGGCCGAAGTCCGTCTCGTTCCCCTGCGTCAGCAGATCGATCAGCACCTGCCGCTTGAAGAGATATATCCCCATCGACGCCAGACACCGACCTCCCGTATCGGTGAACTGCCGGACGACGTCCGGCTCCTTCGGTTTCTCGGCGAAGCCGACCGCCCGCCCCTGCGCGTCGGCGCGCAGCACCCCAAACCGCCACGCCTCCGACGACGGCACCGGCTGGCAGCAGAGCGTCACGTCCGCCTCGCTGCGGCGGTGCGCCAGCAGCATCGGACGGAAATCCATCGTGTAAAGATGGTCGCCCGACAGCACCAGGACATGCTGGACGCCCGCCTCCTGCCGCAGATGCCGCAGCGACTGACGCACCGCGTCCGCCGTCCCCTGGAACCAATCGGCGCGCGAGAGCGTCTGCTCCGCCGCGATGATCTCCACGTACCCGCCGAAGAACGGATCGAGCTGGTAGGAGCGGCTGATATGCTTGTTGAGCGACTCGGAGTTGAACTGCGTCAACACAAAGACCTTGTTGAGTCCGGAGTTGAGACAGTTGGAGATCGGAATATCGACTAGCCGGTACTTTCCCGCGATCGGCACCGCCGGCTTCGACCGCTGCTTGGTGAGTGGAAAGAGCCGCGTCCCCCGCCCGCCACCCAAGATCACACTGAGTATGTCTTTCATGAGCAAGCCTCCACAGACAAAGGGGACAAACCAGTCGGTGCAGCCAGTTGGGGACATACTAGTCGGCCTGTCACCTTGGGGACGCACCGATTGAGATCATCGCTTGGGGACAGGAAATCCCACAGATTATCTTTTGAGCACTTTGCACTTCCCGTCCCCACACGACACGGAAGACAGTCACGTCCCCAAGTATTCTCGACGACTATCATGTCCCCGCCTCATCGTCCCCAAGTCACCGCGCCGACTGTCGCGTCCCCGATTTATCGTCCCCAAACCGCAAGGCACACTTTCTTGTCCCAGCCTTTTACGGTGTAATCGCATCCCACGCCATCAGCCGCTGCAGCGGCAGCGTCACGTTGATCGTCAGCTGCTCCGCAATCTGAAACGCCTGCCGCACCAGCCGCCACTCCGTCTCCGAGAGCGTCCCGCTTTCCTCATCGAGCCGATGCGCCGCGATCAACGCCTGGATCAACAGAAACATCCGATTCTCCGTCCGGTAGCGCCACCGCGTGCAACCCAGCGCGTCGGCCAATCCCACCAGCTGCTCCAGACGCGCCAGTCGTTCCGACGTCACCAGCGCCTCCAGCTGCTCCATGGCACTCGCGATCATCCGCTCCACGATCGGCTCCACTGGCTCCAGCTCCACCGAGAGTCCCGCCGCCTGGATCGGCGCCCACCACGCCGCGATCGCCTCCGCCTCGCTCCACTGCCCCGACCGCTCCATCGCCTCCAGCCGTGCGATCAGTTCGTAGCGCGCCGCCAGCTCCAACTCCTCCTTGATCCACCGCGGCAACGCCACGCCCAGCTCGCTGCAGCCGGTGGCCAATGGCATCAGCTCATCGAAGAGCGACGCGTACGCCTGCCGCATCATCGTCATCTTCTGCGCCACCACCAGCGACAAGATCCGCTGCCGCTCGTCGCCGAAGAGATCGCGCAGTCCGTAGAGCTGTCCGCCCTCGCGCGCCAGCGCCGCCATCACCGCCGGCAGCTCGGCCGCCGACACACCGCTCAAACGCTGCACCAGAAGATCCAGCGATTCGCCGGAGTCGTCGCTACGAATCCAGATCTCCACCGTACCATCCCCGCATCGCCGCCCGACGAACCGGTGCGTCCACGCCTCTTGCGTGACGCCGCTGCGCAACCGCCACAGCCCCACGACCACCCGCCCATCCCCCACGGCGAGCCGTCGCAGATCGATCTTGTCGAGCCGGTAATGATAGAGCTGGTCGCGCGCGGCAGCGATCTCGTACAGCTCGGACGCCACCGCCTGCGCCGTCACCTGCTCCGGCGTCACCACAGACGGCAGCACCAGCTGTTGCCACAACACCCGGCCGTCCGGGAATAGCTTCGGGAGATTGCTCCGGATCGGCTCCAGCCGATCGACGAACGCCCCCTCCAAACGCCGCCCGGCGATCTGCTGCGCCAGCTGCATTGCCCGCGCCGCGTACTTCAAGTTCTGCACCGGCTCGAGGCGCGACACCTCCTCGAAGAACCAGGCGCAGCTGGTGTACATGAGCATCGCGTGCCGCTGCATCTCCAACAGCTGCAGCGCGCGCTCCGTCCGCCCCTCATCCCACGATCCGGTGCCGTGTTTCGCCAGAAACGCCGCCAACGCCTCCGGTCGCCTGTCGAGGATCACGTCGATATAGCCATCGCGCGCCGCCCACGGATCGGCAAAGTACCGAGCTCCCTCTGTCTCGAAGATCATCGACAACTCACCACGCAGCCAGTCGAACGCCGCCCGCAGCGGTGCCCGCCACGTCTGCTGCGTCGTCTCACCTCCGCCGCAACCGCACGCCGCCCGCCACCGCTCCACCCCATGCGCGCAGCTCCACGACGTCCCCGAGCCGTCCACGCCATCCTTGATCTCCACCTCCCACGTCGGCGGCGCCAGCGACAGCACGTAGCCGTAGCTCAACACCTGCATTCCCCGATCGGGCAAGTCATACTTGACCAAGTGCGCCAGCCCCATGTCGGCGAATCGCTGATGATGACCGTACGACTCGCCGTCGGTAGCGATGTTGACGACCTGCGGCTCCTTGCTCTTCGGATCGAACGCCCCCTCCAGACGATCGGCGAATCCATCCGAGCTGCTCATGGCGCTCTCAAACGCGATCGAGCGGGAGAGTGGTCCGTGAAAGAAGAAGATGTCGATGGAGCGATCCGGCGCGGTACTCCCGTCGCCGTTCTTGTGGAACCAGCGGTACGGTCGCCGCGGATCGATCGAGCCGTTGCCGACATCCGTCCAGAGCGACGAGCCGATCAGCCGCACGCTCTCCGCCTGATCGGTCGAGAGGATCACGTACCGCAGCCCATGCTCGATCAGAAGCGCCAGAATCCGCCGGTTGCACGCCGTTTCCGGTAGCCACATCGCCTCCGGCTCCCGCCCGAACCGATGCCGAAAGTCCGCCAGCCCCCACCGCACCTGCGTCGCCGCGTCGCGCGGATGATCGAGCGGCAGGATCGTGTGGTTGTACGCCTGCGCGATCGCGTTGCCGTGACCATGCAGCCGCTCGCAGCTGTAGCGATCGGCCTCGATGAGCCGCTGATAGTCCCGCGGAAACGCCTCCTCGTACCACGACAGAAGCGTCGGGCCCTTGTTGAAGTTGATGAAGGCGTAGTTGTTGACGAGGTCGACGATCTTGTTCTTCTCGTCCACCACGCGGGCGATCGCATTTGGAATGTAGCACTCCCACGCGATCCGCTCGTTCCAGTCATGGTGCGGCGCCGCCGATGGCTGATGCTCCACCGCCTCGATCCAAGGATTCTCCCGAGGCGGCTGGTAGAAGTGGCCGTGGATCACCACGCACCGCAGCGCCTTCTTTCGAGTCGCCATCACCTCACTTTTGTCACATTGATCGCCGTAATCATCGAATTTTGAGTAGGATAGCCGCTCCGCCCATGCCGGTCAAGCCACCTCACCCGCGAACCTCCGCAGAACCTGCGCTGAACAGCACCGAATCTCATCACCACTTTCCAAGCCAGGTCGACCGACCCAATCTGTGCAATCACGTTAAACTCATCAATCTATTGAATCTCATCAACTCCATGCTATACTTTGCCCTGGAGGTAAGCACTATGGCCAAGCGTGTCTCAGCGTTTGAAGCCCGGACGAAGTTCGGGGCAATCATCGATGCCGTCCGTTACCAGAAGGAGTCGTACGTCGTGGAACGCAACGGCCGACCGGTCGTCGCTATCCTCGACTTCGATCTGTATGAATCCCTGGCATCCCGTCAGTCAGAAGATGAATTTGTAGAGGAATACACCGATGAACGCATCAAGGAGTTCCTGGAAGCTGACAAAGTCGACTCAGCTCTTGCCCGCTCCGTCAGACGTTCCCTCAAAGCTCGCAAATGACACGAGTCTTCCTAGACTCCAGCGTCCTCTTCGCCGCTGTCGCATCTCCAAAAGGCGGATCAGGAGTCATACTCGATCTATGCCAACATCAACGGATAACGGCCGTCGTCAGCCGATTGGTCCTGATCGAGACTGGACGCAATATCCGAACCAAGCTGCAGCCAGACAAGCTGGCAGCATACTACCGATTGCTGGAGCGCACACCATTCGCTGTATCATCACCACCGATGCCCGAAGTCACATTTCCTTATCATCGCATCATCGCGCCGAAGGATGCTCCGATCCTCGCAGCCGCCATTGAGAACCGCTGTGGCTATCTCGTCACCCTGGATCGCCGAGACTTCATGACTCCCGCAATCCAATCCGCCAAGCTCCCCATCCGCATCCTCACCCCAGGCGACTTCCTCCAGACCTACGCCGCCAATCAAGCCAAATGAGAGGATCCACCAATCAAAACATAGGAATCTTCACGCTTCACCGCTACTTCATTTGGGCCAATCGAATGCGAGACCATTTCGACGAAAGGCTTCGGGAACACATGCCCCGGCGCGAAGGATGGGAAATCGAGGTAAATCTCTACATGAGCTATTGGTATGGGGGATTATACGTTGTTATCGAAGGATGGAAGAAACTACATCTCCACGATTCATACATTGACGATCTCTTGAATTCACCGAATGTTAACCTCCTTCGCCGATACAGAAATGGGGTGTTCCATTTTCAACCAGAGTACTACAATGAACGCTTCCTAGAATTCATTTGTGATGGCAAAAACGCTGTTGCATGGGTCCGCACCCTTAACCAGCAGTTCGGCAGGTTCTTCCTAGAGTGGTTTGCTGCTCATCCTTTCCCACCTCCTCAATCGTAACAGCACTTCCACACGTCACAAGACGCGGTCAATCACCCCGTGCCAGCTCTAATTCTGTGGAGTTCCACGTACAACTCCGCAAGGTTCCGCGATGGGCGCGCGGTTGCTATACGAGCATTTGAGTGCTACGCTGCACCCTAAGGGAATAGTCATGAAATCGCTAAACTTCTTGACGGTAACGAAGCTTCACACCTGTGCGCTAAAGGCGGTCAAACGCGTGCAGCGATTGGGTGATGGGATCGTCATCGCCGACCGGGGAAAACCGGCGGCCGTGCTGATCGCTTACGAGAAGTGGGTGTCAATCACCGAAACACCAGAGATCAAACAGGATCGGAAGCTCCTGGCACAAATCCAAGAGTCACTAAAGTACCTGCGTCGAGGTGGCAAGAACATCCCGCTACGGGCTACCTTCCGAGCGTCTTCCCCCACCAGCACATAGCCGCTGTTCCGCATTCGGTTCTGCAACCGATTCATCACGCCCGCTCCTCACGACCTCCTTCCGCGCCGGTGTTTCACGCCCGCTTTTCCCGTACGCCGTACCCCGTAACCCTTCCCCCATACGCCCGCTCACTTGCCCGGCTGCGTGGAACGTGGTACAACTCGGCTATGTCTTCGACGGAGAATGCACCATCAGCGCACGGTAGCGAGCCGGCGTTCCAACTGGATCCGTTTCAGCAGGAGGCGATCCGGCTGATCGGTGAGGGGTGCTCGCTGCTGGTGTCGGCGCCGACGGGCGCGGGGAAGACGGTCATCGCGGAGAGGGCGATCGAGCAGGCGATGGCGCGGGGCGAGCGGGCGGTCTACACGGCGCCGATCAAAGCGCTCTCGAACCAAAAGTACCGAGACTTCCAGGCCCGGTACGGGGAACGTGTCGGCATCCTGACCGGCGATGTGTCGATCAACGCCGGAGCGCCGCTCGTCATCATGACGACGGAGATCTACCGCAATACTCTCTTCGAAGATCCGAAGCGCGTCGCCGACATCGGCTGGGTGATCTTCGACGAAGTCCACTACCTCGATGATCCGGAACGCGGCACCGTCTGGGAGGAGGCGATCCTCTTCTCCCCACGCCACGTCCGCATCCTGGCGCTTTCCGCCACCATCCCCAATGCCCATGAGCTCGCCGCCTGGATCGGCACGATCCACGGAAGCCCCGTCCGCGTCGTGACCGAGGAGCAACGCCCCGTCCCGCTCGTCCAGCTGTACCAGTCGCAGAACCAGATGCTGAAGGATCACCACGAGCTGAAGTCGCGCGGCTACCAGGGGCACGAGGACTGGGCGCGGTGGCGGCAGACGCAGTCGCATCGGCACCGCGGCGGCGGGCGCTTCCGCGGAGGACATCGGCGTCAGCGGTCGTTCGGCGCCGAAGAGTACGGCCGCCCGAATCGCGTCGACGGCATGCTGCGTCACCTCATCGATACACAGCAGCTGCCGTGCCTCTTCTTCGTCTTCGGACGACGGCGGGCGGAGCAGCTCGCCTGGGAGCTGGTGCAGAACGACCTGCTCGACAGCCGCGAACGCTCCGAGATCCACTCCCTGTACAAAGAGCTCTGCACGCGCTACCAGCTTGGCAGCGACCACACCGCGTACGAGATGGAGGATCTGGTGCTGCACGGCATCGCCTATCACCACGCCGGGATGCTCCCAACGCTCAAGGAAGTGATCGAGCGCCTCTTCACCTCGCGGCTCATCAAGCTGATCTTCACCACGGAGACATTCGCCCTTGGCATCAACATGCCGGCGCGCAGCGTCGTCTTCGATGAGCTCATCAAGCACGAGGGGCCGCACATGCGGCCGCTAACCACGCGCGAGTACTACCAGATGGCGGGGCGCGCGGGACGCCGCGGCATCGACGAGGTCGGCTACGTCTACGCCCGCGTCAACCCAAACCGCATCGCCTATCCGCAGGTCGTGCGCATCATCCAGGGACGCCCCGAGCCGGTGATGAGCCGTTTCAACCTCACCTACGCGACGATCCTCAACCTCTACCGGCAGCACCGCGAGCAACTGCTGGAGATCTATCCGCGCTCGTTCCACGCGTTCCAATCATCCGAGCACGCGCGCCACGCCAGTCGCCGCGTGCTCGAGCGAAAGCTCAACCTCCTCAAAGAACTCGGCTACATCGGGGGCGGGCGGCTCACGCCGAAGGGCGACTTTGCCTCGGGACTCTTCGGCTACGAGATGGCGTTGGGCGAGCTCTACGAGCTGGGGCTGTTTGACCGGCTGACGGAGGAGCAGCTGGCATCGCTCCTGGCAGCGCTCGTCTTCGAACCGCGCAAGGGCGACAAGCCACCGCGCTACGCCGGATGGGTCAAGCAGCTCGCCGAGTCCTGCCACGAACCGCTGCGCCGCATCCATCGGCGCGAGTCGATGGCGGAGATCCATCCGTACACCAAGCAACCGTTCTTCAACCTGGCGCCGGCGCTGGAGGCATGGATGCGCGGCGCGCCGTTCGAGAAGCTGGAGAAACTAACGACGGTGGATGACGGCGAGCTGGTGCGAGCGTTCCGGATGGTGATCCAGCTGCTGCGGGAGCTATCGGAAACGCCGTTCGCCGGACCCCGGCTGCAGGCGACCGCGCGGAAAGCGCGCGAGCGCATCAACCGTGGTGTCGTCGACGCCGAAGCGCAGTTGAGAACCGCATAACCCCGAGACTCAAGCTACAAGCCGCAAGCTTCAAGTTAGATCCAAGAGCAACTGCTAGTATTCGACTCTCGACCTGACTTGCCACTTGAGACTTGTAACCTGCAGCTGACTCTACTTGCAGCTTGAAGCTTGTAGCTTGGAGCCGCCCTTAACGCTCGTACTTCCCGACAAGCTTGGTACGCCCCAGCACGTGATGCTCAAGCGCCGCCAGCAAATCTTCCTTCGTCGCGCCCGCCGGAAGATCCAGCATGGCATCGAGCGCATAGAGCCGGAAGACGTACCGATGCTCCGGACCGCGCGGCGGGCACGGCCCGCTATACCCGATCTCGCCAAAGCTGTTCAGCCCTTGCCGCGTGCCGTCAGGCAACGCTTCCTGCTTCGCCACCCCCTCGGGCAGCTCGGTCACCGTCCCAGGAATGTTATAAACCACCCAATGCACCCATGTCCCGACCGGCGCATCCGGATCGTCCACGATGAGTGCAAAACTCTCCGCCCGCACCGATGCGCCGGACCACTCCAGCGGCGGAGAGGCATTTCGACTGTCGCAGGTGTAGCGCCGCGGCATCAGTGTGTTGCTCTCGAATGCCGAGCTGAAGAGATGGAAATTCCCTTCCGTCTCATCGCCCATGTCGAAAATTGGCACGCCGTACTGCGCCATGGCCGCAGGCGCCAGCACCATCAGCCCCACCACAACCACCGACATCATCCGCCAGATGCCTCGACGATACCACATCATCACATCACCCTCCGGACGCAGCCGCCACCAAGCTGCTCCGCTTCGCTCCTTCGGAGCTTCGCAGAAGCGAAGAAGAGTCGCCCTCGATCTCCACCATCCCCTTCCACACGCTGAACACCCCGATCGTCAGCGAGCGCCCGACCATCGCATCGGTCGCCGTCAACTTCGGCTCCATCACCACACCGGTGCCATCACGCACCCACCGCGCCACCGGCTCGGCAACGTTCGGCGTGACGACGTTGGACGATTGCCAGAAGAGCGGGATCTGACGGCGAATCCGCGTCATGCGGAACCAGCGGCTCCAACGCGGATCCTGCGCCGCGCGATGGCCGAACCACTCGTTGACCAAGCGCGCCTGTTCGATGCAGACGCGACGCTGCCACGGATCGATGGCCGTCTCGACGTAATCCACTCCTTCGATGAAGAATCCCGAAGCGATGGCACCAGCCACCTCCTGCAACTCATCATGATCGCTCCCGGCACTGCCGGCGATCGGCGCCCACAACGCCAGCAGCTGCATGGTCAACCGCTGCGCACTTGCCTCCTCCTGTGCGCGCCGCTCCGGCGCCTGTACCACCGCGCCGAATGCCCCATCGATGCTCAGCGAACCGGATGCCGACGGCGCATCGGTCGCCAGACGAAATTGCGCAGCCACGCGATACACACCATCAGACGGCACTTCAAACGACAGCGTCGGCTCCCCGAGCGACGTAAGCCAGACCAGCGATCCCCCGTTGGCAAACGGGGTTGTACGACCAGCCAGCCGCCACTCACGCTCAGCCACCACCGCATCGCCCGCCCCGTCGCGCGTCAGCCGCACCGCCACCGATAGCTCCGGCATCGCGCTCCAGTCGGTCGAAGCCGCGCCGACCGCCACCCCGCGCAGCGACAGCTCATAGCGCCCCGCTGCCAACCGATACCGATCATCCAACGTTGACACCGACTCGCCGCGCGACGCCCCCTCTTCCGCCGACAACGCCAGCGTCACCCGCGCCCAATGCACACCGCCGCGTCGCTCGATCCGCCCCAACGAGCCGCTCTCATCAAGCACCGACAACGCCTCCAGCTCGCCGGTGCCGCTGACGGTCTTCCGCACACCCGCCTGCTCGACGATCGCCAGCGTCTCGCCGGTCGGCCGCCGCGTCATCGACGATACACCGGTGCATCCGTACACCGCCACGACCGACGCCAACACCCACCGCCACCGCCCGCTCATCGTCACGTTCGCTGCTCCATCGTTTGCACCAATTCCTCCAGGATCAACGGGACATCCTCCACGCGCACATGCGCGTACCATCGGCCGCCAGGATAGACCAGCACATTCGGCCCATCGGCGCAGACATCGAGGCATCCGGCCCGACTCACCCGGATGCGCCCCTGCAGTCGCCGCTCCTTCACTGCGCTCTTGAGCGCCTCGCGGATCGAACCGCCGCCCTGAGGACCACAGCAAACTCCGTCCTCGCGCTCATGCTCGCACACGAAGACATACCGCTCAAACCGCGGTGAACGAACGTCCATCACACACTCCTTATCGATCATCCTGATTCGTGAAGCACACCTCGTGCAACGCGAAGCGCAAGATGATCGTCGTCAGCCAACGGGATACGCTTCACGAACGACGCTTCACGCACCACGCGCCTTCATACCGATCCAATCAACTCCGGCAACCGCGCCACGAACTGCGACCGCGGCAACACCTCATCACATCCGGCCACCAGCGCCTGCTCCGCCAGCTCGCGTTGCGCGTGCGAGCAATAGCCGACCATCGACACTCCGGGCAGCGCCGCGCGCAACCGACGCACCACCGCCAGCGGCTCGTCGCCGGCACCGTTTAAATCCACCAAGCACCGGCTGATCCGCTGCTCACCGACCGTTCCGCCAGGCAGCGCCTCATCTCCCCGCTGCACCGTCGCCTCAACGCCGATGGCTCGAGCGACGACAGCAATCCGCTCCCCAAAGATCAGATCGTCCGTGACCGCCAGGATCATCGCGCCCTATCCCCAGCCGACGATGCCGACGCTTCCTGAGCTCCGACCAACGTGCCCTTCAGCAACCCCGCGCCGCTCTGCATCGTCTGGTACACACTCCGCTCGATCTCATCAAGATCGACGCCCAGATCCGGCACCTGTCCCAGCGCCGACTTCGACATTACCTTGAGGATCAAAAGCCCGATGATCGTCTTCCGATCCGTCACCCGATCAAACGGCTCTTCCTGGATGCCGATCTCGTACATCGTCATCGTTGGCGCCAGCCCGCTACCAGCGTAGTCGTGGAACGTCACCCTCCCGATCGACAGCACCATCCGGTCGATCAAAAACCACTCCGCCGCGCGAGGTAGCGACGAGCTTCCCCGCGGCGGCGCCACCCGCTCCTGCAGATACTGCAGGTTCGTCCGCCCATGCTCGTTGCGGACGACGCCGATCCGAGCGATACGCAACACCGCCCGTCGCACGCGAAATCGCCCTTGCAACAACGCTTGGAAGTCGTATGTGACGTCGACTTCCGGAATCTCGGCCAGTACCTCGCGGTGAAACTCCGTCGGATTGAACACGCGCAATCCCCTGATCCGCAGCCGCTGATTGACCAACCCCATGTCGAGCGAGCGGAACTCCACCGACATCCCGGCGATCGAACGCACGCTCAGCCGCACCGCCAGCGTGGCGATCGCGTTGCGCCCTAGCACGACGATCAGCGTAAGGAGCGCCAGCGTTAGCAATACCTTGGTGCGCAGCCGTAAGCCGCCACGGTGTCGCGTCACCAATACATCAGCGCCCGGCACCCTATCGAGTGACATGCAATACCCCCTCGTCCACGGTCGGCCGTCCACAGTCCACGGAAAGAACCGCTTCTACAACCGCGCTCCCGGGATGGCGAGGCAATATCCTTGCACGCTGCTCGCGCTTACCATATCTTGCGCTTCGGAACATACCCCACATGTCAACGGCCAGCGAATACCGTCGCCATTCTAGCGGAATCACTTTGGAATCACCATCCCGAGAATAGGTCCATTTGCCGGGTGGCGCCGAAGGGGAGGCTCTCCGCCGTCCGGAGTGGCGTAGGGCCCCAGCTCCACACCACATCGCAACCCCAGCGTCTTGATTACTGCGTGTATGCCTCGAACGCCGGAGCCCCAGCGCAGGGCGATGGCTGGGGAGACGCCGCGAGGACGGCGGAGTCCCGACGGCGACAGGCCCTGGCAAATGGACCCACTGCACAACATCCAGCGAATCATGTCTGCCAGCACATCCCCCATTAGCTACGGCTGACGTTGAGGATCTTCACGGTATAGCCGCCGTGCGGGAGCGTGATCGCCACCTGTTCGCCGACTTTGTGACCGAGGAGCGCCTTGCCGATGGGTGACTGAACGGAGATCCTGCCCTGAGAAGGATTCGCCTCGTCCGGACCAACCAGCGTGTAGGTCGATTTCTCCTTACTGTCGATATCCTGCATCGCCACCGTGGCGCCGATCCGGATCGTGTCGGTCTCAACATCAATGTGGTCGAGGATCTGCACATCAGCCAGCTTATTCTCCAGCTCCGCCATCCGACTAACGATCTGCGCCAGCTTCTCGCGAGCCGCGTGGTACTCGGCATTCTCCCGCAAATCACCGAGCTCCCGCGCCTTCCCTACCTCCTCCGACAACTTCCGACGATGCACCTGCATCTGCGCCAGCTCCTGACGCATCTTTTCATATCCATCACGCGATAAATACGTCGGCGACATTAACCCCTCCAGTTATGGGCGTAGAGAGGCAGGCGTGGTGGAGCAGACGTGAGAAATCGGGCGTGATAAAACGAATACATCATACCCGCGCTAATACGACCGATTCGTCACATCCGCTTCTCCACGCCCGCCTTACCACGCCGGTTCATCACGCCGTCTCTTCACGCCTGTTTTCACCACGCCAGCTTCTTCACGTCCGCTCTTGATCGTCCAGCGCCACGCCATGCCGCACCGAACTCTCCGCGATCGTCTGCGGCACCACAAATTGCTGCAAGTAGTCAGGCCCGCCGGCCTTCGAGCCGATGCCCGACAGCCGGAAGCCTCCGAACGGCTGCCGCGCGACCGCCGCGCCGGTGATCTTCCGGTTGATGTACAGGTTGCCGACGGCGAACTCCTCTCGCGCCTGCTCGATGTGCCGTGGATGGCGCGAGAAGATACCGCCTGTCAGGGCGTACGCAGTGCTGTTGGCGACGCGCATCGCTTCCTCGAACCGCTCCACCGGCATCACCGACAGCACCGGCCCGAAGATCTCCTCTTGTGCGAGCGGGCTGCCGGGCTCCACATCGGCGAAGAGTGCCGGCCCCACGAAGTATCCGCGCTCGGCCAGCTTCCCTACCTCTCCGCGATAGAGCAAACGTCCGCTGTGCGAACCATCCTCAATATACCGCAGGACGCGCCGCTGCGCCGCCTCATCAATCAACGGCCCCACCACGCACCGCGGATCCTGCGGATCGGCCACCGCCACGCTGCGCACCGCCTCCTCCAGACGCCGCAGCAACGGCTCGTACACGTTGCGCACGGCGATCACGCGCGAGCAAGCCGAACATTTCTGCCCGGAGTATCCAAACGCCGATGCGACGATCGCCTTCACCGCCTCATCGAGATCGGCATCGTCGTCCACGATGATCGCGTTCTTCCCGCCCATCTCGGCGATCACGCGTTTGACATGATGCTGCCCCGGTGTGGCTGCGGCTGCCGTGTTGACCGCCAACCCCGCCTCGCGTGAACCGGTGAAGGCGATCGTCGCCACCGCCGGATGCCGCACCAACGCCATCCCGATCGTTTCCCCTGGCCCCGGTAGATACTGCAGCGCGCCCGCCGGTATCCCCGCCCGATGCATCAATGCCACCCACCGCGACGCCAGCACCGATGCCTGTGCCGCCGGCTTGGCGATCACCGTGTTGCCGGCGACGAGCGCCGCCGACGCCATGCCGCACAGGAGCGCCACCGGAAAGTTCCACGGAGAGACGACGACGGTGACGCCGCGCGGCAGATAACGGTAGGTGTTGTGCTCGCCGGGGGCGTTGAGCATCGGCGGCCCGGCTGCCAGGCGCCGTGCCTCGGCTGCGTAGTATCGCAGGAAATCGATCGCCTCGGTGATATCGGCATCCGCTTCGCGCCAATTCTTGCCGACCTCGAATGTCTCCCACGCGATCAGATCGAACCGCTCGCGCGCCACCAAGTCCGCCGACCGCTCCAGCGCTCGCGCCCGCTCCTCGACCGGGCGACGCGCCCAGTCACGCTGGGCGCGTAAACAAGCCGCGATCGCCAGATCGACCTCCCGTTGCGTGGCAGAAGCCACCTGCCCCACCACCTCATGCCGCCGCGCAGGATTGACCGATGCCCGCTGCTGTTCCATCGTCACGTCGATCCCGTCAATCCGCAACGGATACGTCTGCCCCAGCGACCGACGCACCCGCTCCATCGCCTGCCCAATCTGATGCCGGGCCTCCTCATGCGACCAGTCGACCACCGGCTCGTTCTTGAATTCCGTCGTTCGTCGTTCGTCGTTCGTCGTTCGTGATGAAACAACTTCCAAAGATTTATACGCTTCACGCTTCACGCGCAACGCTTCACGTTCCTGCAACAAAACTGGCGGGCGCAAC
>Ga0247727_10000237_pt1 | contig 132221 bp, 129 predicted proteins | sample WisWelCaveWW1625_FD_202498 | JGI IMG/M metagenome (GOLD analysis project Ga0247727, IMG submission 202498) | Biofilm microbial communities from Wishing Well Cave, Virginia, United States - WW16-25 | ecosystem: Environmental > Aquatic > Deep subsurface > Groundwater > Cave microbial mat... | reverse complement strand
AGCATAACCGGCACGCGGGCGATCAGATCATCCGGGTCAAGGTCGAAATCCCCACCAAACTGACGGCCAAGCAAAAAGAGATCCTGTCCGACTTCGCCAAGGAAAGCGGCATGACGCTGGACAAGGATGGCGACGGGTTCTTCGAAAAGATGAGAAACTATTTCGAGTGACCGCTTACTCTTCACTTTTTACTTTCTAGAAAATGCCCGTCTTCTTCATTTCCGCCGACCAGATCCACGAAAAGACAGTCACCATCGCCGGCCCCTTGCTCGACCATCTTCGCGCCAGCCTGCGTGTCCGGACCGGCGAACGGATCTGGGTCGGCGTTGAGCGCCGCCGGCGCTACCTGATCGAGGTCACCGATGTCGACCGACGAACGCTGCACGGCAACGTGATCGAACAGCGCACCGGCCCCGACCCGACAACTCCACGCCTGCTGATCGGGCAAGCCATATTGAAGGGTGAACGAATGGACTGGGCCATTCAAAAAGTCACAGAGCTGGGCGTTGCTGCGATTATTCCTTTGGTGTCTGAGCAGACGGTTGTTCGGCCGAAACAGGCGCGCGTCAACGCTCAGCAAGAACGCTGGCAGAGGATTGCCATCGAAGCGGCGCAACAGTCCGAGCGGTGGGACGTTCCAACCATCGGCGCTCCCTGCACCGCCATGGAGTTTTTTTCAACACCCGCTCTGGCGACGCTGAAATTTATTTTGAGCGAACGAGGAACTGGTCAGAGCCTCGGTTCAGTCCCGCTTCCCGCCTCGCCGGCACAGACCATCGCACTTGCCATCGGTCCTGAAGGCGGGTGGCGGGATGAAGAATTGACCCAGGCCGACACGAACGGCTTTCTTCCTGTGACATTAGGGACACGAATTCTACGTGCCGAGACGGCCGCACTCGCCGCCGTCAGTATTCTACAGACCCGATTGGGAGAATTGGGGTAGGAAAGGAAAAGATACTACGGCTTGCCGGCCGTAATGTGTACCATCGTCCCCTGCTCGCCAGCCGCCCAGCCGCGGGACGAATCAAAGAAGGACAGCCCGTAGAGCGTCGTTTTCGTGGTTGGAGTCGTCACTTCATTCCAACTGAAACCTGCATCCACCGTCCTGAAAATTGTGCCTCGCTCACCGACGATCCACCCTGATTGGGGCGTGGGGAACCGGACCCGCAGCAGATCTGCCGGTCTCGTGCAGGTCTTGACGCACACCATCGCGCGATCGACCCACCGCTGTCCGCCGTCCGTGGTCTGGTAGAGCGCGCCCGCGTTGCCGACCGCCCATCCCCCGTTGGCGTCGGTGAACACGATATCGAAAAACGTCGCGGCATTGTCGGTCTCGTGCGGCTGCCAGGTCTTCCCGCCGTCCTCTGTCACGAGAATCGTGCCCAGCGCGCCGACGGCCCCGCCATGCATCTGGTCCACGAAATGGACGGCATAGAGGATGGCGTTGCTGCCGCTGACCTGGTCATCCCAGTGCGCGCCCCCGTCGCCCGTGTGCAGAATCGTCCCGCTCGCGCCCACGGCCCATCCGACGGACGCCGTGAGAAAAAAGACGCCGTACAAGGCCGACTGCGTGCCGCTCTGCTGCGCGCTCCATTTGTCCCCGCCGTCGGGCGAATGGAGAATCACGCCGTTGGCTCCGACCACCCAGCCCTGCTGCCGGTCGGCAAACGAAACGCCGGTGAGCAGCACGTTGGTCCCGCTCGGAACGGCTTTCCACCGTTTCCCGCCGTCTCCGGTTTTGAGAATGGTTCCGCCGGTTCCCACCGCCCAGCCAAGCGTGGTGTCCCGAACGTGGACGCCCATCAGATTGGCAGCCGTCCCGCTCTTGTGTACAGTCGTCGCGACACGAGATGCCGGTGCATCCGCCGCAAGGACGACGCCGGCTGCCATCAGGCAACCGATCACCGCCATCGTGGCGCGTTGCAGCCCTGTGCGTGTGAGGATGGAAGAGACTGGTGGTATCACGGGACCGTGTTGGCTTCCGGCCTGGTGTCCGTAAACATGCTCTGGTTCGGCAGGCCACGCGCCAGGATGGTGAACGTCCCCGCTTCGGCCGTCACCCATTGCTTGGTCGTGCAACAGGAGCCGTCGGGCTTCGCGTCCCACGATCCGCGCCGGACGACCAGCGGCCCGGTGGCGAGGTCCGTATTGAACTCGTTCTTTTTCCCGACACCGAAGAGATGCCGCCTCGGCACGCGCACCTGGATTTCCGCGTCCGACCACGAAATGATCACACCGGCCATGTTGTTGAACAACACCTCGGTGCGGGCGACGTTTTCACCGAACTCATACGGCACGGAGTCATGGCCTGCTTCGTTCAAGCCGGACTGCGTCTGCTCCGCGGTTTTGAGAAACGCCCCGAACCCGGATCCTTTGATCGTCACAATTTCATCCAGGCCTGCGGAAGTCGGCGTATAGGACGCGACCGTGGGCGTGACCACCGTAAAGCGGCCGGCCTCCGTCGCAATCAAGCCGCGTTCGGCGCAGCAGGAGCCATCCGCCTTGGGCTTCGTACCGCCCCGCTTCACCACCACCGGTCCGCTCATGGCGCTGAACGGCACCCAGACGTCGATTTTGTCATCATGCCAACGGTAGATCACCGCCGGCACCCCGCCGATCTCGACCACGTTCTCGCCCCTATTGAAATCGGTAAAGGCAAACGGTGTCGCTCCGCTCTCCGAATAAAATCCAAAATTCGCGCCGGTGATCCGCAGCAGCGTCCCGATCGGCCCGCTCGACGCCGATAAGCCGGTTGCCTTTGGTGTCGTCACCTTGAACGTCCCGACCCTCCGCTGCGTCTCCCCTTTCTTGAGTACCAGCGGACCGCTTGCCGCATCCAGGGGCACGTGGGCGACCACGAGGACGTCCGTCCACTGGGCAATGGAACCAGGGCGGCCATTGAACAATAATTGATCGCCGGGCGCTTTCACGCCGAATCCCTGGCCGAAGAGCACGACTTTCGTGCCGACCGGCCCGCTGATCGGATCGGCTCGAATTGCCGGAATGACCGTGAGCGGGACCGGGTTGCTCACGCTATATTCCACCTGCGCGCAGCAGGACCCGTCGGGCAAGGGATCGGACGAGGCCAGCCGCACGACCACGTTGCCGGAGACGGCGGTGCCGGGCACTTCGACTTCAATCTTGTCGTCACGCCAGCGGCGGACTTTGGCCGTCGCGCCGCCGATCACGACATCGTTGACGCCGAACATGGTATTGGGATCGCGTGAGCCAGCCGTGGTGCCGAAATGCTCCCCCAGGACCTGCAGCACGCCCCCGGGCTCGACCTCTGCCGGCGAAACCGATCGAATGGTCGGCTGCTGGGCGGTAAACGCGCCGGCCGTGATCGTCCGTTTCCCGCTGATGACGGTCACCGGACCACTGGCCACACGCTGCGGAACCTTCACTGCGATGAGTTCGGAGTCCCACTGCTGCACCAACGCCGGCACGCCATTGAACAGGACACGATTGTCCTGAGTGGACTTAAAGGAACCGAATCCCTTCCCCGAAATGACGACGGTTGCGCCAGGTGGTGCGGCCTGAGGCGACAAGCCGGTTTCAGCGAGGACGGGCGACGCCAGGCCGACCGTCAGGCAACCGAACAGCAACGACCGAAGAACCTGCATTAGGCACTCTCCTCGACGATCTGATCAACCCTTCACCCGTGGCGGCCACCCTGATTCAGACAGGAAGGACAACGAGGCGTCGCAGGCGGGCGGTGGAGCGAATGCAAACGCGATCGGACTATAACAAGCGCTTCTTTCCACTGTCAATTTGCCACAGGCAAGAGGTGTGTCCCGTGGAAAGGCGCCTGTCTCGACAGGCGCGGGGCATGGGCAAGAGACGCGTCTCGGCGCGTCTAGGGTTGGGCGGGTGAGATAGCGGGTGTAATAGTGCTTAGACCCTGACCTGCACGATCAGTTCGATTTCGATCGGCGCATTGAGCGGTAATTCAGCCGCTCCCAGCGCCACCCGCGCGTGCTGGCCGGCCTCGCCGAAAATCTTCACCAGCAGGTCGGAGGCCCCGTTAATGACCGCCGGATGCTGGACAAATCCGTCGGCGGACGCCACATGGCCGGTCATGCGCACGATTTTTTTGACCCGATCGAGCGTGCCCAACTCATGGCGCACGATCGCCAGCGCATTGAGGAGCGCAATCCTGGCGGCCTCATAGCCCTGGTCCACCGTCAAGTCCCGGCCGAGCTTGCCCTCGAACGCCAGCTTGCCCTCTCGAAACGGAATGACTCCGCTCAGGAACAGCAGCTCGCCGGCCAGCACCGCCGGAATGTAGGTCGCCACCGGCTTGGGAGGAGCCGGCAGCGTGAGCCCCAGTTCTGTCAGCTTCTTCTCAAATGACATGGCAGAGTGCGTCTCGCTTCAACTCGGCATCACCACATGCAAAAAACTCTCGCCCCATGCCAAACGCTTGCTTCCCAAGGCCTCGGCGATCGTCTGGCCCAGGTCGGCAAAGCTTCTTCGTATTCCCAGATTCACGCCTCGCGCCACACGAGCGCCATAGACCAGGAGCGGCACGTACTCGCGCGTATGGTCGGTCCCCGGCCCGGTTGGATCGTTGCCGTGGTCCGCCGTGATGCAGAGCAGATCGTCCTGTTGCATTCTGCCGAGAATCTCCGGAAGCCTCGCATCGAACGCCTGCACCGCCTGCGCGAATCCGGCTGCGTCGTTCCGATGCCCATAGAGCATGTCGAACTCGATTAGATTTGCAAAGATCAGTCCGCGTGGGATTGCCTGCAAGGCCCGCACCGTCTCGTCCAGCGCCGCCTTGTCGCTTTTGGCCGGCACGGCGCGCGTGAGCCCACGACCCGTGAACAGATCCTCGATCTTGCCGATCCCGATCACCGGGTACCCGCCCGCCTTGAGCCCATCGAGCAACGTCTGGGCCGGCGGCTCGATTGAAAAGTCCCGCCGCCTGTTCGTGCGCGTGAACGCGCCGGGCTCGCCGGCAAACGGCCGGGCGATGACCCTCGCCACCTGATGCGGCGGAGCCAGCAGCTTGCGTGCTGCTCGGCACATGCCATACAGCTCCTCGACGGGAATCACCTGCTCGTGCGCGGCAATCTGGAAGACACTATCGGCGCTGGTATAGACAATCGGAGAACCGGTCTGGAGATGCTGGATACCCATCTCCTGAATAATGGTCGTCCCTGAGGCGGCGTAGTTGCCGAGCGTCTTCCGGCCGATCGCCTGCTGAAACGCGTCGATGACGTCCGAAGGGAACCCGTTCGGGTAGGTCGGAAAGGGTTTCTCCAGCACCACGCCAGCCATTTCCCAATGGCCTGTCGTCGAATCTTTCCCCTTGGACAACGCAGCCATCTTGCCGAAACAACCATCCGGCTGTGCCGTGCGGCGGACTCCGGCGAACGTGCCCAGATGCCCGAGTCCCAAGGCCTCCAGGTTCGGCACGCGCAATCCGCCGACTGATTCGGCCACATGCGCCAGCGTATGGGCTCCCTCGTCGCCATAGGCAGCCGCATCGGGCTGCGCCCCGACTCCGACACCGTCCAGCACGATAAGAATAACCCGATTGGCCATGCCTGTGGGCCTAGGAGCGAGGAGCTTGGGAAGGCTTAAATCCGTAGGCGGGCATGTTCATGGAGGTGGCTTCCATCTTGAGGCGCTCGCTGGCGGTGGTGATCAGCTGATCGTTGCCGACGACTTCGTAGAAGACCTGGCCGTTCTCCTTCCCCCCGTTGGCGGATTGCCGGTCGAAAAATTTGATGCGCCCCTCGCGCACGACCAGCCGGTGCATCGTGCCTTTCGTATCGGGAAACCGGCCGGCGTGAAACGTGACGGCCTCCGGACTCCCCACCACCGGCATATCAAAGCTTTGCAGCGAGATTTCCTGTTTCAATTTGGCGAAGCCGGCGGCATCGAGTTCGATCCCGTTCACGTTGTACCGCAGCTCGACTTCGCCCTTCTCCCCGCGCAACGGATCGCCTTCCGGAATTTCATAGACCTCGACATTGAGCTGCGTCGCGGCGCGCGCGCCCTGCTGGCTGCGTTGCTTGCGCAACATCCAGGAACAGGAAGACGTCCGGTCGGCCTTCCCGATGGCGGAGGAGATCATGATCGGTGTTTCCCCGTCAAACAGGTAGGCCGGTGGTTCCGCGCTGTAGACCAGTCCGATCCCCAATTCCAATTCGGGCAGGCCGGCCTTCCGGCAGGCCACGTTCTGCAATTGCACGACGTCCAACAGCCGCTTAGCCAGCCCACAGGCGCGCGCGACGCTCATGTGCTGCTCCGACGCCTCCGCATATTCCATGATGGACAGGATGACCGCATCGCCTTCGATGAACACCTTGCCAGCCCCGTAGGTGTCCAGCAGGGCGTTGATCGGCGTGAAGAAATTCAGGCTGAAATGCGACGCGGGGTTCAACCCCTGCTTGCGCAACGCCGCCGTGATGGTCGTGGATCCCCGCACGTCTGCCTTGAGGATCGTATGGCCGACGACCGTCTTGGATACCGCGCCTTCTTCCTTCGCCGCCAGAAATTCGTTCAGCGTATTGTTGGCTTTCGACAACTTGAGATGGTTCGGGTCCTCCAGCAACTGAACCTGCGCCATGGCTCTTTGCACAAGGTGATAGCCACGGAGATCCCGGCGCAGCATCAGAAAATCCCGCAGGAACCGAACCAGAAGGGCGCGGCGCTCCTTGTCGCCCAGACGATCCACGCGTTTGGCCGCATCGTCCAGTATCTCGAAGGTCTCGGCGCAGTCGGCGGATGGAAACTTCTCCTTAACCTTCTGTTTGATCTCGCCACGGCCGGCAGGACTGGACAGAAACTGGAGGAGCTGCTGGGCGGTCACGACGCCGATCAGATTTTTGAACGTGGCGGCCGCTTCATAGGAGGCCGCGATCGAGGGCAGCAGCCCGCTGTCGCCGACTTGCAGCTCCACAGCTCGAAACAGTCGTCGCTGGAACTTGTGCTGGCGCTTCCAGGCTGCGACGGCCTGCTGCTCGTTGGCCTTCTGCGCGGCCGACAACTTCTGCTTCGACTGCCCCAGATCGAATAGCAGGTCCGCATTGACCGGCACGTCGGCCCACGCGTAGCTCTCCTGCGCATAGGCCATCTGCGCCTGACCGAGCGCCGCCGTCGCGTCTCTGATCTTCTCCTCCAGCACCGCCACCTGGGAGTCGAACTGTCCGGTCTTGGTGACGCTCTGGGTCCACCCGCGTTTCTTCTTGATCCGGTTTTGCTCGGCCATCAGCGCATCGCGATCTTTGGTCGCGCGGACAAGCGTCTGCTCCGTTGCCGTCTTTGGTTTGCGCCGCCAGAATAGATACAACAGAAAACGATCCAGTTGGGCGAACGAGTACAACTGATCGGGCCCCTGCTTCAGCAGGACGTAATGTTTCAGGAGCAGCTCGTCGTCCATGGGACTCTCGCCGCAGAGCAGCGGGTTGATCAGCACGTGCTCGGGCAGCGTCCACCGGTCGCCGTACAGCGACTGGCGCACATCGCCCAGCAGGCCGGCCTCGACCTTGCGGATCTGTTCCAGCACCTGGCCGATCACCGTATAGTGCAGCTTGGCCCGGTTCCGCGTGAACCAGACCGTCTGGTCGGCCACGGCCTGCCGATCGGCGTCCGTCGCCGTCGTGGCCGCCTTGCGCAGCCGCTGTTTGGCCTGCTCCAGCGCCACCTGCATATAATTGAGCACGAACCTGAGCGCTGCGACCTGCGCCAGTTCGACCAGCGGCAGCAGGCGCTGCATTTTTGCGCGATGAATCGCCGCATGGATCATCTGGCCGTAGGCGCTCTTGAACTCCTCCACATCCGGGGATTTCCCGCCGCCCTGCCCGCGCCAGAGCTGGTATTCCAGGAGGTGGCCGACGAGGCGCGCGGCGGCCGTCATGAACGCGGGGCTCAGCCGCACGTCCACGTGCACGTTGTCGATGCCCCGCGTGAATTTATCGAACTCGAGATTGACGGGAGCCGCCGTCTGGAGAGCGATCACCGTATCGGCAGGCGAGATGCGTCCCCTCAGAAAAACGAGGAGTCTCCGAAAGATTCTGGCTAGCAGTCTGATCATAGCGATCGCCGTACCGTCTTGGCCGCCCGGTGCCGCTGGTATTTATCCACAGCTCGGTTATGCTCTGCAAGTGTTGATGAAAATTGGTGCGTCCCGTCGTTCCGGGAGACAAAGTAGAGGTGCCTGGTGAGCGCGGGGTACAGGGCGGCCCTAATGGACCCCAGGCCCGGGTTGGCGATCGGGCCAGGCGGGAGGCCCCGGACACGGTAGGTATTGTATGGGCTTTTCGAGTCGAGGTCTTTCTTCCTGATGTTCCCGTCGAATGAGTCCAGTCCGTAAATCACCGTCGGGTCACTTTGCAGCGGAATGCCACGCCGCAGCCGGTTGTGGAACACGGCCGAGATCAACTCCCGCTCCTCCGCCGAGCCGGTTTCCTTCTCGATGACCGAGGCCAGAGTGAGGACTTGATGCAACGTCATGTGCATCTCCTGCGCCCGCTGCCGTAGCTCGGGCGTGAAGACATCCCGCAGGCTCTCGACCATCTCCCTGAGCACCTCTTTCGGTTTCGTTCGCCGCGCGAACTTGTAGGTATTGGGAAACAGATAGCCCTCCAGGCTGGCCGCCTCGACGTTCAGGGACCGGATAAAATCCTGGTCGCGCGTTAACCGGATCAGCTCTTCCGGATCGGCGACGCCCTGCTGGGCATACACCTGCGTCAATTCGACGATGGTGTAGCCTTCCGGAATCGTCACCTGATAGAGCACGACGCGCCCGCCCAGGAACTCGGCCAGCATCTCGCTCGGCCGCATCCCCGCATGCACGGCATAGTCCCCGACCTTGATGTGGCGATCCGCCGCCATGAGTTTGCCCAGCAGCACGAAGGCCAGTTGGCTTCGGATCAACTGCTCGCGCTCGAGTCTGACCGCCAACTGGCGGAGGGTCATGCCTTCAGGGACTTCGATGGTCGTGGAGTGAATCGTGCGGGCGAAGTCGGACGCCGGCGCCGCCGGACCGACCAGCCACTGGATACTGATGTAGGCGGCAAGGGCGCCCGCAGCCGCGGCGGCGATGAGCACCCAGGGTATGCGTCCACGCATCATGCGTCGTCGAAGGTGCGCGGCTCGGCGGAGTGCGGAGCAGAGGAGAGATGTTCCAGATAACTCTTCAGCAAGATGGCCGCCGCCACGCGATCCACCGCGCCCCTGCGCTTTTTCCGGCTCACGTCGGCTTCGATCAGCATCTGTTCCGCCGCCTTCGTCGTCAGCCGCTCATCCCATGCGACCACGGGAACCCCAACGACCGCCTGCAGCGCAGCCAAAAACTGTTGCGCGCTCTGCGCGGCCGGCCCCATGCGGCCATTCAGCTGGACCGGCATCCCAATGATGATTTCTCGAACTTCATGCCGGCGGACCAACTCGTGAATGTGCGCGACATCGGCGGCCAGTGTTTTTCGCTCGAAGGTCTCCAGTGGCTGCGCCGTCCAGCCCAGCTCATCGCTGAGCGCCACGCCGATGCGCTTGGTGCCGGGATCCAACGCGAGGATGCGTGTGGCGGCCATCGTTACTTGCCTACCGACTGCTCCACGAGGGTGAAAATTTTCTCCAGCGCCGCCTCCAGTCCTTCCGGGTTCTTGCCTCCAGCCTGCGCCATTTCCGGACGGCCTCCGCCTGTGCCTCCGACCGCCGCCGCCATCTCCTTGATCAACTCGCCCGCCTTGAGTGTTCCAGTCAAATCCTTAGTCACGACCACCAGCAAGGAGACCTTGTCGTCCTTCACGCCGCCAAGAGCGACGACGCCGCTTTTCAGCTTATCGCGGATCTGATCGGCCAACGTACGCAATTCGCCCCCCTCCATGCCGTCCACCCGTTGGGCATGGACCTGAACGCCCTTGACCGTTCGCACGGTGGCTTCGTCCTTGGCACCGCTGGCCATCTTCAGCTTCACCTGCTCCAGTTCGCGCTCCTTGTCTTTCAACTGCGCCAGCAGCCGCTTGGTCCTGGCCACCAGCTCGGATGGGGCCACTTTAAGAAGCTCAGATAGTTCTTGAACTTCATGCTCCAGTTGCTTGATTTGTAATAAGGCTCCGCTCCCCGTCATGCACTCGATCCTCCGCACGCCGGCTGCCACGCCCGTCTCTGAAACCAGCTGAAAGACGCCGATCTCGCCGGTCTGTTTACAGTGGGTCCCCCCGCACAGCTCCCTACTGAATGTATCCACGCTCACCACGCGCACCTGGTCGCCATATTTGTCTCCAAAAAAGGCCAGCGCGCCGGCCGCGACCGCTTCCTGCACCCCCATCACGTTGGTCTTGACCTCCTGATTCTTTCGGATCTGCTCATTGACCAGGGACTCGATGTCGTCGGTGTCCCGCGATGAGAGCGGGCGGAAATGCGCAAAGTCGAACCGCAGCCGGTTGGGCGCCACCAGCGAACCGTATTGCTTGACGTGCGGCCCCAGCAATTCGCGCAAGGCTGCATGCACCAAATGCGTCGCCGTGTGGTTTCGCGCCGCATCGTGCCGCGTGACCGCGTTGACGGATGCCTGCACGGTCTCTCCCGTGCAAATCCGTCCGACGGCAACCCGGCCTTTGTGCACGACGACGGTCGGAACCGGACGCGTCGTCTCCTTGATGTTTATTCGGCCCTCCGGACCGGTCAAGACCCCTTGATCGCCGGCCTGCCCGCCGCCTTCCGCATAGAATGGCGTCACGTCCAGAACCAGTTCGATCTCATCGCCTTCCGTCGCCTCACGAATCACACGATCGCCTTTGAGCATGGCTTGCACCACGGCCTCGGCGTCCAACTGGTCGTAGCCGACGAATTTCGGCGCGCGCACGGTCTTCGCCAATTCCACCACGCCTGGTTTCGCCGCCGCCACTTCAAAAGCCGCCGACTTGCGGGCGCGGTCCCGCTGCTCCTCGAGCGCGTGCTGAAAGCCCGTCTCATCCACCGCCATCCCTTGCTCGCGACAGGCTTCGGCAATCAGGTCCATCGGAAACCCATAGGTATCGTAGAGCTTGAACACCAGTTCGCCGGGCAATGTTTTCTGCGACGAGGCTTTTGCCTTCGTCACCATGTCGTTGAGAATCGGCAGTCCCTGATCGAGCGTCGCGATAAACCGCTCCTCTTCGCCCTGCGTCACTTCGGCCACGGTCGCCGCTGCCTGCCGCAACTCCGGATAGGCCTTACCCATCTGTTCGACCACCGTGCCGGTGAGGCCACCCATGAACGATTCCGAGACGCCGAGCAGGCGCCCATGCCGGGCCGCGCGGCGCAGAATGCGCCGCAGGACATACCCGCGCCCTTCGTTGGACGGCAGGATGCCGTCCGTGATCATGAACGTCATGGCCCGCAAATGGTCGGCGATCACGCGCATGGAGCGGTCCGCGACGTCCTGTTCTCCATAGCGACGACCGGCCCGCTTGCCGATGGCCGCCAGCAACGGCTTGAAGAGATCGCTGTCGTAGTTGCTGTACACGCCCTGCGCCACGGCAGCCAGCCGCTCGAGCCCCATGCCCGTATCGATGCTCGGCTTCGGCAGGGGATTGAGCGTGCCCTTTGAGTCGCGGTCGAACTGCATGAAGACAAGGTTCCATATCTCAATCAACCGGTCGCCTTCCCCGTTCGGTGTGGCATCGCCCGGCACGGACGGCCCCTGGTCGTAATGAATTTCCGAGCAGGGCCCGCAGGGACCCGTGTCGGCCATCTGCCAGAAATTGTCCTTTTCGCCGCACCGCACGATGCGGGACGCCGGCACTCCGATCTTCTCCCACAGCTTGAAGGCTTCGTCGTCCTCACGGAAGACCGTCACCCAGAGGCGATCCTTGGACAGACCGACCGTCCTGGTCAAATAGTCCCATCCATAAAAGATCGCATCGGACTTGAAATAGTCGCCGAAGGAAAAGTTCCCGAGCATTTCGAAGAAGGTATGGTGACGGCGCGTGTAGCCGACATTTTCCAGATCGTTGTGCTTGCCGCCCGCCCGCACGCACTTCTGGGCTGTGACTGCCCGTTTGTAGGGACGCTGCTCTTCGCCCAGGAAGACCCGCTTGAACTGGTTCATGCCGGCATTGGTGAACAGAATGGTCGGGTCCGCCTGGGGGATCAGCGGCGAACTGGGCACGGCGTGATGGCCATGTCCCTGGAAGTATTTAATGAAGCCCTGTCGAAGCGATTCGGTCGTTTGACTCATGGCGATTCGCTCACGCCGAACAACTCCTCGATGACGTCATCATCGAATCCGTATCGCCGCAACAGGCTTGCGCCCCGCCGGCGATCTCCCCCCGCCGCCCGTCCCAGCCGCTGTGCGAGAAGCGCCCGGGCCAGCGTTCGCTGATTCGTGCCGTCATACACCTGCCGCACAGTTTTTGCCACCGTGGCCCGCTCAAATCCTTTTGCGAGCAGTTCCGCTTCGAGCCTGGCCTGCCCCATCGGACACCGGGCCAGTCTGGCGCGCGCCCACCGAGCGGCATAGGCCTTGTCGTCGAGATAGCCCCGTTCACGAAAATGGGAGAGCAGCGACCGGATGCGGACCGCGGACGCGCCGGCTCGGCTGAGAAATGTTTTGACCTGCGCTTCGGTACGCTCCCGACGCGCCAGATACCGCACAGCGGCCAGCTCAAACCCATCAGCCGCGGAACGTGGCGACGTGGTGCGGGACGGCATGGCTTAGAACAATGTGGAACTCGGAACGCTGAATGATGAATGGCCGTGGCTCCGTTCACCGGTTAACATTCATCGTTCGTCGCTCACGCCCCTTTTCCTGCGTGGGACCGCTTGTCGTCGGAACGCTTCTCTTCCGGCTTGCCCTCAACCTTCTTCTCCGGTCCCCTGCTGGCCGGCACGCCGGCCAGCTCGCGCAGCTTGGTTTCGATCTCACGGGCAATGGGCGGGTTCGCTTCCAGGTAGTCGCGCACCGCTTCCCGTCCCTGCCCCAGGCGTTCACCCTTGTAGGAATACCAAGCGCCGGACTTCTCCATCACCTTCCGGTCGACGCCGAGGTCCACCAATTCGCCGGCCTTCGAAATGCCTCTCGCAAACAGAATATCGAACTCCGCCTGCTTGAACGGCGGCGCCATCTTGTTCTTGACGACCTTCACGCGCACCTTGTTGCCGGTCACATCGTTGCCTTCCTTGATGGATTCGATGCGGCGGATGTCGAGCCGCACGGAGGAATAAAACTTCAACGCGTTGCCGCCGGTCGTCGTCTCCGGATTGCCGAACATGATGCCGATCTTCATGCGAATCTGATTGATGAAGATCACGGTGGTCTGCGACTTGGCGATCGCCGCGGTCAGCTTGCGGAGCGCCTGCGACATCAGCCGCGCCTGCAGGCCCATGTGCGCATCGCCCATTTCGCCTTCGATCTCGGCCCGCGGCACCAACGCGGCCACCGAGTCGATCACGACCAACTCGATGGCACCGCTCCGCACCAGCGTCTCCGTGATCTCGAGCGCCTGCTCGCCGGTATCCGGCTGCGACACGAGCAAGTCGTCCACATTGACGCCCAGCTTCTTCGCATAGGTCAGGTCCAGCGCGTGCTCGGCATCCACGAACGCCGCTGTGCCGCCGCCTTTCTGCACTTCGGCAGTCGCATGCAGGGTCAGGGTCGTTTTGCCGGACGATTCGGGCCCGAAGATCTCCACCACGCGGCCGCGGGGAAGCCCGCCGACGCCCAGCGCCAGATCCAATCCCAGCGATCCGGTCGAAATGGCGGGCACGTTCGCCGGCACCTCCGACGTGCCCAGCCGCATGATGGCGCCCTTGCCGTACTGTTTTTCGATTTGCGCCAGCGCCAGATCCAGCGCCCGCTTCTTGTCGTCCTTCTCAGCCATTGGTTCCCCCCTAGTCAGCGTGACACTGCGCCCATTATACTCAACTCATCTGGACAAGCCTAGCCTGATCTCAGCCACGTGGCATGGACTATCTTTCGCTCTGCCTTGCCCATGCGTTTTGTGCTACCATCCTCTCCGCAATCTTCATCACTTTCGAGAATGAACATACAAATTATCAAGCAGAAAATTTCCAAGGCAGCGCTCGCTACGATCGCCAAGGAGCAGTTTGGGGATTTTGTGAAAGCGGTGGTGGACGCTGAACTCGGCGTCATGGCCATCGGAGGAGAACTCCATGCCGATGAAGAAGCGGTGCTCCTCGAACAAGGCTCGCGGCAACAGGACTTGTGGGGCATCAATCTCTACCCGGAGATGCCGACGGAGGAATGGATCGAGTTTGACTCACTGATCAACGTCAGGCCTTCTCAAGGTAACCGGTTACGGAACGTGGAGAGCCCGGATATGCGCAAGAAAATCCGAGCCGTCGTTCAAACATTGGTCTCCGGTTAACACCATGATGGCACAACACCGCAGCCTGGCGGACGGCCGATGGACGACCCTGTCGCTGGTCGAGCAGATGGGGAATACCGGCAGCGAAGTCGCTCGCATGCTGCGCTGGAAAGAAAAAGACGTGACGCGCTGTGAGCAGGCCTTCATCAGGGCGCTTGAACTCCTTGATCTGACGATCCAGGACAGTCGTTGGCGAGCGCGTCTGAAAGAGTTGACTCGCGTCCGGGAGTTTCTCTGTGACGCCATGTTAGGCGGGCACGAGTATGGAAGCACGCTCGAAGACTTGGACAAGTATTTTTTGGCGTTTGCGACAGCCGCGCGCGTCAACCGCTGAACGGCAGATTCGCTCCCCCAACTCATCCGAGCGGAATTTCCTGAAGTCGTGCATACACCGAGCCGGAGGGCTGCAAGTCGCTTTTCATCAGCGACACAGCCGCCACCGACAGAAATCCCAGCTTCGCGTCTTGCGTCAGCACTCCGCCGGCCGACAGGGCTCGTCCCACATCGCGGGCTCGATTTTTGATCCTGGCCAGCGTTAGATGCGGATGAAACGGCTTCGGCTCCGGCACAAAACCGATCACGCCCAGCGCAACCTCGACATCGGCCGCCAATCGCGTGAGCGCGTCAACGTGAGCCGTCAGACCGACCCACATCACACGCGGCGCGCGAACGTCGGGAAAGACGCCCAGTCCCTCAACGTCCACCGTGAACCGGCGATGCCCGCCGGCGACACGAGCCAGCGCGGCCTGAATGTCAGGCACCCGTTCTTCTGGAATGTCGCCGAGGAATTTCAGGGTCAGGTGGATTGATGCCGGCTTGATCCATTGAATGCGGGCATCGGGACCGACCGACTTCTCAAGCCGACCTCGAAGCGCGGCCTGAGCCTGCGCGAGAGCCTGGCGCAACGGCGCGTCCAGCTCGACCGTCACAAAGGTACGAATCATGCCCTATTTGTGCTGCGCCACTGGCAGCCATTGCCGGAGAAGATTCAACGCCGCCTGCGACGCGCGCAATTTAATTGTGTCCCGAGGGCCGTGAAAACGAAATTCCTTCGCCAGCACGCCGGCCCCCCTGGCATCGAACCCGACATAGACCAGGCCGATGGGCTTCTGCGCGGTGCCGCCGCCGGGACCGGCGACGCCGGTCACGCTCAACCCCACATCGGCCTTGCTGCGCTCGCGGACCCCCTTCGCCATGGCGGCCGCGACTTCCGGGCTGACAGCGCCATGCCGCGCAAGAATCACCTTTGACACATCCAGCAGCTCCATCTTCGCTTCATTGCTATAACAGACCAACACGCGATCGAGATAATGCGAACTGCCGGGCACTTGCGTGAGCCGATGACCGATCAACCCGCCGGTGCAGGATTCAGCCACCGCAATCGTCATCTTCCGTGTCGTCAGGGCGCGCCCGACCACGTCCTCCATTGTCTCCGAACCTTCTGCATACACCAGCCCGCCGAGATCCTCCCGCACGACGCGAACGGTCTGGTCAAGCGCAGCCATCTCGGACGACCCGCCACACACCGTCAACGACACCGTCACGCCGAGCGGCGAAGCCAGCAAGCCGATGCGGACTCCGCGGCGCGACGGGATCAGACGGCCCAATCGCGCGTCGAGATCGGCTTCCAGCATCCCAAACGTATGGAGCACGCGACGCTCGATCCGCGTCTGTGCGCCGGCCCTAATTGGCTCCGCCACGAACCGGGTCGCTTCCTTGGTGAACATCGCCTTCGCTTCCGACGGGACACCGGGCAGCGCAATCAACTGGCAGGTCTTCCAGGAGAGGCAGAACCCGGGCGCCGAGCCGACCGGATTGTTCAGCACCGCCGCGCCCGATGGGATCAAGGCTTGCTTCATCTGAGCGGCGGTCGGCGTACGATTCCAGGCCGCCAGGCGCTGCATCATGCCCTTCACCGCATCGGCATGCCGGCGCAACGGACGGTTCGTCACGCGCGCCACGGCTTCTCGCGTCAGGTCATCTCCGGTCGGACCGAGCCCACCTGTCATGACCACGAGATCGGCTCGACGCGCCGCGGTGCGGATGGCATCCATCAGATCCGCTTCGTCGTCACCCACGACGGTCTTCCATCGCACTTCGATCCCAAACGCCGACAGTTCGTCCGTCAGAAACAGCGAATTCGTATCCAGCCGCCCGCCCAGCAGCAACTCGGACCCGATGGCGATAATTTCACCCCGTCGCATGCGTGATTGGCTCCATTCGAAGGTGCATCACGACTGATTTTATGGTCACGCTACAGCAGCCGATAACAGATCATGCCACCCCTGTCAACGGCTTCGGATGGTCGGTTGACAACCTCCGCAGCCTAGTGATAGAAACTCGGGGTCGCGCGCGATCAACATCTGGCGCGCAAGTCTCAAGGAGAACCACATGGCCGGCGAGCAAGCACAACCTCCCAAACGCCAATATGTCAACTTTGCTTTTTACAAGGTCGATCCGGCCTGGCGGCGGCTGCCGGCCGATGAGCGGAGCCGGGGCAAGCAGGAGTTCCTCCGCGTCATCGAAGAGTACAGCGGGAAGGTTCTCGTCATCCCCTATACGCTGGTCGGCATCCGCGGCGAAGCCGACATCATGCTCTGGCGCATCAGCTACGAGTTGGAACTGTTCCAGGAAATGACCACGAAGCTCCTGGCAACCGGCCTCGGCCGGTACCTGACCACCCCCTACTCGTACCTCTCGATGACCAAGCGATCGATTTATGTGGATCATCACACGCACGAAGGCCAGGAGAGCAAGCGGCTGACCATCGTACCCGGAAAATGCAAATACATCTTCGTGTACCCGTTCCTGAAAACGCGCGACTGGTTCCTGCTCACGAAAGCGGCCCGTCAGGGCATGATGGATGAGCACATTGAAATCGGGCACCGCTTCCCATCGGTCAAACTGAACACGACCTATTCGTTTGGACTGGACGATCAGGAATGGGTGGTGGCGTTCGAGTCCGATAAGCCGGAGGATTTCCTGGATCTGGTGATGGCCCTGCGGGAAACCGAAGGCAGCCGGTACACGCTCCGCGATACGCCGATCTTTACGTGTCTGCATAAGAGTCTCAAAGAGGTTCTCGACACGCTGGGTGGCTGAGTCGACGCACCGCCGAACACGACGGCACGCACCCAGCATCAGTGCTGATACGGTGCGCGTAATACTCCGCTGAAGGCATCATCTATGAAGTGTCCCAAGTGCACCGGGCTCCTGATTCAAGAAGACATCCGCGAACAAAGCGGACGCTTCCAGGGCTGGCGGTGCATCCAGTGCGGCTTTCGATTGGATCACCTGATCGCCCAAAATCGCACCTCGACCCAGCCGGATCCCGCCGACGATGAGACGGTCGAAACCTCGCCTCGCACCGGTGCCGCGTCCACGCGACGTGCGACAAGCCGCAGCAAGCGCACGGCCGGCAAAGCCTGACCCCGCCTGTTCTTCTCTATGCCCGTTGACGTGTTGACTCCGGATGATCTCCGCCGGCGCGCGGTGGTATGCTCCGCCCTGCTTCCAGGGCTCGGCCAAGCTGTCCGCGGCTACCGGACTCACGCAGCCGGCATCGTCCTCGCCACGGCAGGACTCTTGGGATGCACGGCCCTGCTCGCGCGAATCAGCGGGGTGGAAACCGCCGCGTTTGTTTTCATATTGCTGGTCCTTCCGTGGTGGGCCATCCAAAGCTACGACGCATCCCTCCCCGATCCCCTTGGTTGGGCGCGCACCGCACAGGCCATTTGGGGGAACAGCCATGACATCCGATACCTGGGCGCGCTGTTTCTGCTGACCGCCGTCACGGACCTCTACATCATTCTGGCGCGACCCGACTACGCCCTGACGGTCTTTTGCCTGAAGCCGGGGGGCGTCTGGGGCATCCTGGCCAAGGCCCAATCGCCGGTTCTTCACGTCTTCATCGGCTATGGCTTTCTTCGGCTGCGCCGCTGGGGGCTGATGCTGTACCTGGCCTATGCCGCGTTCGGCGTGATGAATGCCTCGATCAATTATGCCTGTTTCGGTTACGGACGGATCCGGACCGTGTTTCTGCTGTCACTCATTGCGTTCACGCTCTATATCGTGTGGCGCAGACGCTGTTTCCCGCCTGCACCCGCCGCGCCGGCGCTTTGACAGCCTTGCAACGGCTGTGCTATTCAACTGTGCGACAGGCGTACGGATCAGCATGGACGATAAAAACTACCTGTTCGCCATCCGGCATCGAGACGGTGGAGTGACCTTGTATGTGGATGAGGCCTACGCCCAGGAACGGGGCGCCGACCTGTCCAAACTGGTGCGGGTGGAAATCCCCAAAGATCTTTATGTCAACGGCACCGTCCAGCAAATTCGCGAATATGTCGCCGGGCATTTAGAAACGCGGGAAACAGGCTCCGCCCACGCGTAGCCGTTTCGTGCCGCCGAGCCGCACATGATGGCCACCACAGTGACGAACGAGACGATCGAGTCCGTCATCAACGCACTGCCGATCCAGGGCCGGATCATGCTGCGCCTGCTGCTCCTGCAGTACCTGGACACGACGCCCGAAGACGTGGAGTTTATCGCGACGGATCGCCCCGACCCGCGCTTCCAGGCCGGCGGGAAACCGTTCGTGCAAGTGATCGCGCGCGAGACCCTCCAGGGCATCACCGATCGCATCGCGCAGTATCGCAGCCGTGGCCGCCAAAAACGCGAGCAGACCTGGCTGCAGATTGACTGCCTGCGGAAACAGATCGCCTACGGTGAAGCCATGTGCGCCCAGGCCGAGCGGCTCTTGCGTGAGCGGTTCGGCGTGGATGCCGACGCGATGACTGCGTTGCGCGCCCACGCCCGCGCGGCCATCCCGAAACCGGCGATTCGCGAGTTGGACCGGCAATGGGACAAGAACGAAATCGAGGAAGAGGAGTACCGCCGCAAGCGGCTGGGGATCGAGTACCAGACGGAGTTGCGAAAACTCGACCGGGAACGGAAACGGTTGGACACGGCCCTGCGCGACTACAGCATCGCCGGCCAAGCTTCCTTGCAGGATCACGAGATCGGACATATCTGGGGAATCCCGGCCGGCACGCTGGCCGCGCGGAAAGCCAAATTCCTGCATCAATACCTGCAGGGACTCCAGACGGCTCTCCCGCCGACCAGCCAGCCGTCCGTGGACCTGTGGAAAGAGACGTTCACCGTCCTGGCCGGCCGGCCGGTCGAACGCTCGACCGTACCGTACGACGGCTTGGATCGGACGGAAGCCTCCTTGATGGAACGGCTGACGACATTCGCGTTAAAAGCCACCCCCGAAGAGTTAGAAGGCCGTGCCTGGCTCGCCATCTCCCTCTCGCTGTTTGCACTCCAGCGTCTCTCCGCCATCCAAAACGAACGGGACACGGATGGCGCGGCGCTGGAGCAGGCGTTGCTTCAGCATTGTTCGCCGGCTCCGAAAGCATCTGCTGAGAAGCCGGGAACGGAAGCCGCCGCGCCAGCGCTTGAGCTCGATGAAATGGGCAAACACGTGTTGCACAGCATGACGGGCGAAGCGCATAAGCATCTCAACGGCTTGCTATTTCTTATCCTCACGGACATAATTGCCGCATGCATGGCCTGACCCGCTTCCTCTTTCCACCTCTCCAACACTCACAGCTTCTACTCGCTCTCAGTGCCGTCCTGATCTGCCTCGGATCGCCAGCAAGCCTCCAGGCGGGAAGCATCGTGGAGCTCGCCGACCTGCTGGCCCATCCGGATCAATACGACAAACAAGCAGTGGCTGTCGTGGGAGAAGTGACGGACCTTCAGACGGCCACCACCCGAGATGGGCAAAGCGCCTATGGATTCCTGCTGAAAGCCGGTGGAGGCACGGTCAAGGTCATCGGGCTCGGGAAAACGATCGTCCACGATGGCGCGCAAGTCGTTGTGGAAGGGACGTTCAACCGCCTTCGACAAGGCGGTCGGACCGTCGTGCTTAATGAAATCAAAGCCGAACTCGTCCGCCCCCTCGCGCGTCTGACTCCGGATTTCGTCGGCTGATTTCCGTCTGTCATCCCATCGAGCGATACTTCGCGTCAACTTGACGGGGAATCGCTCCGCTTGATACAAACAAACCATGGCGGTGTAGCTCAGTTGGTAGAGCAGCGGACTCATAAGCCGCGGGTCACCCGTTCAATCCGGGTCACCGCCACCATCCCTCGCTCGGCGTGTGCCGCCGCCTATTCCGTCGTGCAAATCAGGGCGACGGGTAAAGCCCCTCTTGCTTGATAGCTACCCGATACATTGCGCTGATCACTCCTTCTCATAGCATGTATAAGTCATTGTTAATATTAATGTAATAATTTTATTAATTAATAGTTGATAAACTTACTCGTATTTATGTATAAAGTGCTTATTGGCCTGATCGAAAAAGGACTGTCGTGACAAACGGTGAACAAATTATGACCTCGTTCAGAAAGCCCCTGCTTGTACTGCTGGGTGTGGCCATGATCGCGACTGGCACCGCACAGGCGTTCGAGTGGGTCCCGTCCGAGGAGGAAATCCAGAAATACCGTCAGAGCTGGAATCCCTTTTCCGAGGGGCCCCTGCTGATCCAGGCCGTCGATATTCATCCGAAAGGTCAACTGTCCGTTCGCCCGTTCGTCTTCTCCCAGATCAGTGAGCACAGCTACGGCAATCGGCTCTCAACTCCCGCAGACCGAAAGAACGGCCCCACCCACCTCTATTCCATCGCACCACTGGTGACCGTCACATACGGCGTGACCGATCACGTCGAACTCGGCGCAGCCACTTCCTGGAACACCTTTTGGGCCAGGGATTCGCAGGGATTCGACAAAGGACAGGGGGGACCGCTCACCACCAATACCGGGCTGGGGGATCTCTCCTTGATCCTCAAATACCGCCCGATCGTCCAGGATCCCGACAGTGCGCGCCCATCCTTCACCAACTACACCCAGATCGTGCTGCCGACCGGCCGATGGTTGACGGGCACGGAACGCCCGCCAGGGGGATTCGCGCCGTTAGGCCGATTGCCTGCCACCCGATTTGGAGAATTCGGTTTTACCGAGGGCCTGACGTTCCGAAAAAACAACAAACCGTACCGACTCAGCGGCGGTGTGTACTACACCTACCAGGCACCTGGCAGCGACGCAGGACAAACGACTTACACCGGCGACATCATCAATACACGACTGGCATATGAACATTTTCTCGATGACAAACAGGGGCTGGCCTTCAATCTTGAGGTGGCCACGCTCCATAGCGCGACCTGGCGGGCCGACGGCCATTCCATCAATCGCGGACAGCGCAGCGGCTCCACTGTAGTGGGTATCGAACCAGGCATCCAGTTGCGGCTGTCCGATTCGTGGGTGGCTGGAGCGGGCGTGCTCTTCACCGTCACCGGTCAAAATACTGCCGACGCCATTTATCCGAACTTTGCGATTCAGTGGTATTGGAACCAGGGCAAGAAAGTCATCATGCGATAGGCGTGGCGTCCCGCCTCGGCACCAAATGCACGGCGCCCGCTTTCATCGACGCAGTGACCGGCATGCCTCGCGACAGGCGCAAATCCTCGACAGCCGACCGGGTCACGACGGCGAAGAGCGGAAACCCGCAGTCCAATCCAACTTTGACCAGCGCACCCATCGAGGATATGTCCACCACCCGCCCCTGTAACTGATTCCTTGCGCTCGTCGTTCCAGCGGCGCCATGCGCAAGCACCACATCCTCTGCGCGAATACACACGAAGACATCCGGTCCGATCTCATCCTCCGCCAGGGCATGGAGCGTCACGCCGGCGACCTCAACCGTCGCAAGACCCTCGATTGATTCGCGCACCTGCCCCTCGAGCGCGGTCTCGATTCCAACAACGCGAGCCACGTCCGCATCCTTCGGCCGATTGAAGACCTCCTGCGGCGTCCCGACCTGGAGGACTGTTCCGTCGCCGATGACCGCCATTTGATCTCCCAATGCCAACGCCTCTCCCCAATCATGTGTGACGACCACGGACGGGATTGCCAGTTGCTTGAGGAGATGCCGCAACTCTCCGCGCACCCGCGCTCGCGTCGGCGCGTCCAGCGCCGACAGCGGTTCGTCGAGCAGGAGCAACTGGGGGCGACGGGCAATCGCCCTCGCAAGAGCCACCCGCTGCTGCTGCCCCCCCGATAATTGCGCCGGCCTCATCGCCTCGACGCCCTGAAGCTGCAAGAGTGCCAGCACCTCCTCGACCCGTGCCTTCCGCTCATTCTGCGTCAGCCCGGCAAGGCCGTAGGCCACGTTGCCGGCCACCGTTTCTGTGGGAAACAGGGCATAGTCTTGAAACATGCAGCCCAGCCGCCGTGCCTGCGGCGTGGCATTGACCTGCCCGTCGAACCATGTCTCCGCGCCGAACCGAATGAACCCTCGCTCAGGCCGTTCCAGTCCGGCCAGGCATCGCAGGACGGTCGTTTTGCCTGACCCGGAGGGACCAAAGAGAATCAGGATGGCCGGCGGGTCGAGCGACAGCCCAAATCGGGCCTCCAGCATCAGCCGGCCCGGAAACGACTTCGTAATGTCCACGATCATTTCTGCGGCCATACCGCCCAGACCTTCCGATTGATCGCATACACCGCTAGAAGGATCACATAGGACACGACGAGCAGCAAGACCGCCGTCTTGGCCGCGCCGGCGTAATTGAGCGCCTGCACTTCATCGTAAATATCGATGGACACCGTGCGCGTCACGCCTTCGATATTGCCTCCGACCATCAGGACGACACCGAATTCTCCCAGCGTATGCGCAAAGCTCAGGACGAACCCTGTCACTACCCCTGCTATGGACATGGGAAGAATGAGTTTTACAAATGTCCCGATGCGGGATACGCCGAGCGTCCATGACGCTTCAATCAGACGACGGTCCACCTGATCGAAGGCTGCGGCAAATGGTTGGACCGCAAACGGGAGACTGTAGAGGATCGAGGCGATCAGAAGTCCTTCAAAGGTGAACGGGAGGGGATGGCCGACGAGGTCCGTGTAGAGCCGCCCAACCGGACTGTGAGGACCGATCGCCACCAGAATATAAAACCCCAGCACCGTGGGAGGGAGCACCAGCGGAAGCGCCACCACCGATTCGACCAGAAACTTCCAGCGCCAACGCGAGAAGCTCACCCAATAGGCAATGGGCAGGCCAATCACAACCAGCGCCAGCGCGGTCAACGCGGCCAGCTTGAATGTCACGCCGATCGCGATCCAGTTCATGGCTGGGCCGCATCCGGAAGGATAAACCCGTATCGGCGAAGAATCTCCTGGCCCTCACGCCGCTGCAGAAACGAGAAAAACGCCTGCGCGCCGTCGCGATTGGCTCCGTTCTTCATCACGACCGCCCCCTGTGCGATCGGCGGATGGGTCTCCTGCGGGACCTCCCAATACTGCCCGGCCTGCTGCATCGCCGGCACCACAGCCAGCGACAGCGCAAGCAACCCCGCGTCGGCCGCGCCGGACTCGACGAACTGCGCCGCCTGCGAAATATTTTCGCCCAGGACCAGCTTGTCCTTGACCGCTTCATAGACGCCAGCCTGTTGCAGGGCCGCCACAGCCGCCCGACCGTACGGCGCATGTTTCGGATTGGCGATGGCAACCTTGCGAATGGCGCCGTCCAGCAGCACCCGCAAACCCTGCTGCGGCGGCGGCAGCCCCGCGCGGTTCGGCATCCAGAGGACAAGCCGCCCGACGGCATACCGATACAGAGAACCGGGCACGGCCTGCCCCGATTCTTCCAGCTTTTGAGGGTAACGAATGTCTGCAGAAAAATAGGCGTCGAACGGCGCCCCGTTCTGGATCTGCGAAAACAGATTGCCTGAGGAGCCCAGCGTGACTTTCACGCGCGTGCCGGTCTGACGCTCGAACTGGCCGGCCGCCTCTGTGAACGCAAAACTCAAATCGGACGCGGCGGCCACGACAATCTCCCCCGCCTGGGCTGGCGCGCTCCAGCACGCAACCGCCAGAAGCCCTGCGCTAAAAAAATATTTCATACTGAATGCGGATCCGATTCTCGACGAGCGTTCCGCCGACGGCATCGAGCGGCGTCGTACCGAATCCGGCCGGCAGGGGTGCGCTGCGCCCCTCGGCAAACCCGCCGGTTCCCATCGCCGTATTGGAAAATTCCAGCACGATCTTGTGGTCGTAGGTGGATTGGAAATAGTAGCTCGCCGCGACGTTGAACTCCTTGATCAAATCATCAGCCGAATTCGTATCTGGATCCCAATAGGCATACCGCGCGGCGACTTCAAGCCGGCGCGGGATCACGTAGTACCCGGTCTGCGCATACCAGCCGGTCGCATGGCCCAACCGCAGCCCCTTATCGTGCCGGTTCACATTCTTGAAGTAATATTCCCCCTGCAGCGACCACCCGCGATACTTTGCCACGGCGTCCACCGCCCACGTGGAATAGTCGATAATCCCGTTGCCCAGTTGCCGCCCATTTCCAAACGTGGCCAATTGCCGCCGAATGTTGAGGTTGGCCAGATCGATCCCGATGCCGCCGTTGCTCGTGCTGGTATTGATGGCCGGGTTATACGCATAGCCCCCGCCGATCACCATTTGCGGTGTTTCGGAGTAGACCAGATCGCCTTCGCCGTAGCCCGGCCGTCCCATGATGTTCCAATTGAGACGTCCGGCAAGCATCACCCGGTCCACATCCAGCCGTGTATTGGCGTTGATGTTGCGCTGCGCCGGCGAGGCCGCCGTGCCCTCCGTCGGCCCCTCGCTGACGAAGGTGCCGAGCCGGTTGAAATTCGGCCCGTTCCCGCCGAACACGCCGAGAAAATAGTTCACGGGGTACAGCTCTTCGTCGTTCATGACCGTGAGGCCGACATCACGACGGTCCAACCCGTTCGCGGTGAAGGCATCCATCACCATCGCCCGCTCGGCGAATTGCATGGATGCGGTGGAATTGATCTGCGCGCGGTTGAAAAAGACCTTGTACTGACCCAATTGCACGTTCAACCAGGGGACGTGCGTCGACGTAAAATTCCAGTCGAACAACTGCAAGGCACCTGGCGCCTGGGCGTTTTCCGCCGTCTCGCCGCGAAGCTGGATGAAGTATTTGAAATCCGGATTGAAGAGGTGCCCCATGAAATAGAGCCGGAGCCGTCTGAGGCTGAAGGTCGTCGCCTCCTGCTCGGACCGGTTGGCGCGATAATCGCCAAAGACACCCAGTAATTCAGGGAAGTTTTTTGCATCGCCCGGATTCCGCCAGGCTTCATTCCGAAACCGCTGCGTCATCCTCCCTTGAAATCTGGCGCGAATCTTCAAGAAGAACGCGTTGTCGTTCATCGAGAAATTGAACCCGCGGTCGTACCAGGCCTTGAAGCTCGGCTGCAGCAGATACGCGCGCTCCTCGGACTCTCTCACGGTCCGTTCATATTCCTCCTTCGTGATGACGCCCTGCTTCAAGGCCCGCTCCATCAGAAGCTTGATCGCCGGGTCCTGACTTTCGACAAACACGTATTTCCCGTCCTTCTCGACCAACCGGCCCGATTCCACCGCCGCGGAAACCGACGGCAGCATCGTCAGCACGAGCATCAGAACCAGACCGGCAACCACGCCCTTCATGGCGCCTGCCCTCCCGGCGCCGACTGCAGAAACGCGCGAAATTCGACCGCCCGGCGATTGGTCTTCGGATCAAGAACCCAGAACCGGCCGGGCTCGAAGTACAGCACATAGGAGCCTGGCGCCGACCGAGGCGTCGGATAGTTGTAGTCGTAGGGGCTTGACCGTGTGCGCGGCTGCTGCGCATGGAAATATTCGACCGTGATGTACAGGTAGGCCTCCCGCACCGCCATCCATCCGGCCGTGACATCCTGGTCATAGCGGGGATTCATGCCAGGCGCGCGTAACTCGAAATACACACGCTCGCCTGTGCCCGCAACCGCCAGCGCTTCAGCCACGCGCGGCGCAAGGGTCGCAATCTCATCTTCCCGGAAAACGGCCTTCGGAGGCCGCTCTTCGGCATACCAGCGGAGCGGCAGGCTGACCTGCTCCCGAAGCGAGACGCCCTTGAGGACGGCGCCGATCCCGGCTGCGCTCACCTGAAGAGGATGGGAATAGTTCACCGGCTCAACGTCGTGCTGGAGCATCACGGCGACACGCGGATCGTCGGCGATCACACGGGTCGTGTACGGCAACCGCGCGCAGCTCATCTCCGCGAGGATCAGCAGCGCCATGACGAACCCTGTCGCGTGTTTCATCGGAAGACGGCTCATGGAGCTGACACCGGCTCGTACCCCAGTTGGCGAAGCGCCGCCTGAGCCGGCGCAGCCTGCATAAAGTCGAGGAATTCCTGACACAGGCGGCGATTGGGACAGAACCGGTCCATGCTCATCGAATGTCTGGTGGGAGGCGCTGCGGCATGGCGTGATGTTGCAGCGATCCGAACCCGCTCGCGCTCGCGGACGGCATTGGCACTGAACACGACGCCGACGTCGGCCTGGCCGTTCAGGACATGGTCCACAACTGCGCGAGCGTCGGCTGCTACATCAAGACGGTCTTGCAACAATGGGCTCAGCCCGAGCGCATCCAGCAGGCGCCTCGTCTGCAACCCCAGTTCCGTTTCCCGGGGATCGGCCACGGCGACCCGCACGCCGGCTGTCGCGAGCGCTTCAAAAGATGCCAGCGCATCGGCTAGGGATTCCGGCACCACCAGCACGAGGCGCGTCAGCGCGTAGGGGCGGCGTGTCTCGGGCAGGACATAATATTTCTGCTCCAGACGGTCCAGCAGTTCATCGCTCCCCGGCGCAATGAGATGGATGGCCCCGGTCCCAATCGTATGCCGTCCATCATTTTGAATTGTGGCAATGGTGCGCCGGAGGTCGAGCCCCGAGTCAAGGTAGAGCCGCACCTGCACATCCGGATGCGCCGATTCGAAGGCGCGACTGATGGCCTCAAGCGGCGCCGCGAGGCTCGGCGACGCGGCAATCACCAGCGGCTCGGCGTGGGCCGGCGCTACCACGTACAAGAACCACATCAATAGCCAGGCCAGCCTCGTGCTCATTATGTATTCCCCGCAGCCTGCACCTTGCCGGTTTCGCGCATGTCATACCCGCCCAGCGCTTCGACTTCCGCGCGAAATGTCCGGCTCGTCATCATGTCGAGCAAATCCGCGACGCCGCGATGGAGCGACAGATAGGGCGTGGGAATCACGAGGTCGTAGCGTTCCCTTTGGAGCTCGATGAAATCCAACCCTCGCAATTGCGCCACTGCCGGCGTGCCGATGCCCGCATCCGCCCGGCCTTCGGCGATCAGCCGCGCCACCTCCAGATGCGAGCCGGCCACTCGCTGATACCCGTCGATCTGCCTGCCCGTCAGGCCGGCAGCGGCCAGTTTCCGATCGAGCAGCAGCCGGGCCCCTGCGCCCGTTTCGCGGTTGGCGATCGTGATGTTCTTGCGAGCCAGATCCTCGACGCTTCGAAGGTGTTTGGGGTTGCCTTTTTTCACCATCAATCCCTGCTGCCAGGAGGCGAAGGTGACCACCGTCACGTCCTGTCCTTTCAAGTTCCGCCTCACATAGGGCAGATTGCTTTCGCCCGTTCGCGCATCGACGACATGGAGCCCGGCCACGTGCACCTCCCGTCGTTTCAATGCCTCGATCGCCGCCGCGCTACCCATTGACCAGCCCACCAACATGCCGGCAGCCGGCCGGCGGCGCAGATAGTCGCCGGCCAGATAGATGGCGGGATCGCACCCGGCGATCACCACCTGCGATTCAATCTCACGCCGGTCCCGCAGCAACTGCACGCGAACGTGCGCGGATTTTCGCCTCGGACCGGACTTCGCCGCGCCCATCAGCAACCCATCGGCGCCCACGGAAAAGTTCAACGTCTCTCCCAGCGACGCCACCGGCAGCACCACCATCCGGTCGCCCACACGAGCCATTTTGACGCGGATGGGGCCGGCCGCCTGAACGTCGGCCCCAATCAAATGTCCTTCCAGGACATCGCTGGTCGATCCAAGGCTGAACAGGTCCTCCACCCGGCAGCCGAGTGCCGATGCCAGACGCAGCGCAACCATCGTCGTCGGCAGATACTGGTTATCCTCGATCGCGTAGATCGCCTGCCGCGTGACGCCTGCCGCGCCGGCCAGCAGGCCTTGCGACAATCCCCTGGCCACGCGCAGGCTTTTGAGGCGGTTTTCAAAGCGACTGAGCGGTTCAGCCTGATGTTTAATCCCCATGCAGTTGACAGGAATATCAGAATAGATTACATACTGTCAAGTATTATGTCATCACCGTAACGCATCCAGTATCCGCTAGTGGAATAAATTAGCGAACCCGAAACCTGTCTTCGACATCTTCATGCTATAACTGCCGCCCATGAATACCGACACCAACATATTCCCGGCACGCATCGCGTGCCGCATGTCGCACCGACTCCTGCTCGCCATCCTGCTTACCCTGCCGCTGTTCGCATTAGGCATTCCCGTGACCGCTTCCGCCTGGGAGTGGGTGCCGTCGGAAGAAGAAATTGAGGAATACCGGAAGAGTTGGAATCCCATGTCGAATGGACCAATCCTGCTCTCGGGCGTCGACATTTCACCGAAAGGTCAGTTCCATGCCCATCCGTTTATTTTTGCCCAAGTCAGCGAGAGCAGATATGGCAATCAGCTATCAGCGAATCGGCAGCCAGCCACTGCGCACCTCTACCAGATTGCGCCCCAGGTGAATTTTGCGTACGGCTGGACAGACCACGTCGAAACGGAATTGAGCCTGAAATGGTTGGCCTTCTGGGAGCGCGACACCGGCAAGTTCAATAGAGGGGAAGGCGGACCCTGGACGACGAGCACCGGACCCGCCGATATGTCGATCTTTATCAAGTATCGTCCGATCGTCCAGGACCCGAACGGTTGGAGACCGTCCGTCACGACATTCAATCAAATCGTGTTACCAGCGGAAAAATGGTTTGGCACGGAGAAGCCGTCCGGCGGGTTTGCTCCACTCGGCCGACTGCCGGCCACGCGCTTCGGCTCCATCACCTGGACCGAAGGCATCGAATTCAGAAAAAATCTTCGCCCGTTCCGGATCAGTGGCGGCATGTTCTATTCCTATTCGCTTCCTGGCCACGAAAAAGGAGAGAACAAGTACCCTGGCGATCTCGTGAATACGAGGCTGATCATCGAGCATATCCTCGATGACAAGAATGGATTCGGGTACAACCTGGAATTTGTGGGACTGCATGGATTGACCTTCCGGGCCGATGGACACGCTGTCAACGCCGGAGAAAAAAGTGGTCTCAACACGCTTGGAGTACAGCCCACCATCCAGTTTAAATTCTCAGAGACGATCGTCGGAGCGGTTGGCGTGCTGGTACCCGTCGCCGGCCAGAACACCCTTGGCGGCATATTCCCAAATTTCTCGATTTATTTTTTTGGAAGCACGGCCGGCAAACCAAGGATGCGCTAGGCACTCACGGCAGGAACGACGCGACCGATTTGGCGGGACGCAGCTTGTTCAGATCGATCACTACGTCGTCCTTTTCCAGTCCCCAAAGCACGTCCCACAATCTGAAGATCCTCTGTACGACGGCGTGCGCAGGGTCAAAGAAGACATCGAAATCCTTGGGGGCAATCGGCAGGACTGGGTACCGGCGGTCATAGACCATCCCATAGGCCGGGATTCCGTAGATCTCGCGCTGGTTGCTCAGGGTGAAGTGCAGCTCGCTGCCCTGCACGTAGAGGCCGCCGGACGTGATCTGCCGTTTCACCGATGTTTGAGGGTAGCTGAGATAATAGGCGACTCGTTCCTCCGGCGTGGCCTTCGCCAGCGCGTCCGCCAGCTTCGCGGCCAGCAGCTCGATTTCCGCCTCCGTAAACGCAGATTCGAACGCCGCCTCGCCTGAAATCCATACATGGACTCTCAAGCGATGATCGCGAACACTGATCCCTTTGAGAATCTCCGCCATCTCATCCGTACCGATCATGGTCGGATGCGTATGTTTGGTTTCCGGGCGCTCCGGCAACACACGATGATCCAACTCCAGGCGCACGAAATTGGTCGGGTCCTCGTAGACGGTCCTGGACGGAACGTGCGGCACGGCGCAGCCGACAAGAAAGTAAAAAGTGAAAAGTACAAAGTTAAAAGTAAAAACGGACCTGCGTTCTATGCTCTGCCTAAAACTTTTCACATTTCACCTTTCACGCAGCAACGGTGACCGTGATCTCGATCCGTTCCAGGGGATTGTCCCGCCCATCCCGCTTGGCCGAAACAATCTTGTCGGCCACGTCCATTCCGCTCACCACTTCGCCGAACGCCGTGTATTGCCAATCCAGGAAGTTCGCATCCGCCACGCAGATGAAAAACTGCGACCCGGCGCTGTCCGGATCGTTTGCCCGTGCCATGGACAGCACGCCCCGCGTGTGCGGTTTGCTGTTGAATTCGGCCTTCACCCGGTGGCCGGGACCGCCCATCCCATGTGATGCACGATCGGGACTTTTGCTGTTCGGATCCCCGCCCTGGATCATGAACCCCGGAATCACCCGATGGAACGTCGTGCCGTCGTAGAATTTCTTTCCGGCCAGATCGAAAAAGTTCTTCACATGATTGGGCGCCACATCGGGAAAGAACTGCAGGACGATCTCGCCCCACGCCTCTCCCTTGCTGGCAACCTTGATTGTCGCACGCGCGTTCTCCCCGGTATCGGCCATGGTCGTCCTTTCCCTGGTTCTCGGTTATTGATCCGCACCCGATGGTTGATCGAACAGCCCGTCGCTGATATTCACCCAGTGCCGGCCGTCATCCTCGCTGCGGAACGCGCCCACACTGGTCCCGGCATAGAAGACCCCGTCGCCCGCCCGTGTCAGTGCCTGAATCGACAGTTCCGTCAAGCCCGCATTCAGCGGCATCCACTGCTGGCCATCGTTCAGGCTCCTGAAAATCCCGCGACCGGTCGCAACAACGAGGTCGCCCTGACCGACAATGATGCCCCGGATGGAATCGTTCGGCAACGCCCGGCTGATCGGCCGCCACGTTTCGCCGCCGTCGCCGCTCCGAAACACCCCGCCGTCGAACGTCCCCGCATAGAGCGTGCGGTCCTTGCCGGCCACCAGGACCCGGATAAAATTTTCAACGAGTCCTTCGTGATCCTTCAAGCCATGCGAGGGCATCCGGGCCCACTCCAAGCCGTGCGCCTTGAACCGCTGCACACCTTTCGCGGCTGTCCCCGCAAAGAGCGTGTTGTCGTCCGTCATGACCAGCGCCTGTACCACCGTTTCATCCAGTCCTTTGGTGAGCAATCTCCAGACACCGCCCTCCGCAAGACGGTAGACGCCACCGCCTGTGCCAGCATAGACGGCGCCGCGCGCAATCAAGAGCGTTTTGACCTGCCCCCGGAATAGCCCGTCATTGATCGCCTGCCAGCTCCGGCCTCCATCGTTCGTCCGAAAGACACCGCCACGCAGCGTGCCGGCATACACGGTGCCGTCGGCGGCGACGGCCAGGCAGAGCACGAACCGATCGCGCAAACCCGCATTCGCCGGAACCCAGGATTTCCCATGGCTGTCGCTTCGAAAAATGCCCATCCCGAAGGATCCGGCATAGACCGTTTTATCATGTGCGACCGCCAGCGCCTGGATGCTGGGAGCAGGACGCAACTCAGAGCTGGACGGTACTCCGGGGTGTTGCCCGGCAGCCGGCGGAGCTGCAGCGGGAGATCCCGCCGGCCAGACAAAAATTAAAAGTAAAAAGACACACGCATAGACCGGAAAATGTTGGACCGGCGTATGCCTGATGTGTCTCGTCACTTTTTACTTGATCCGTTTCCCTGCCGTCCCGGTTGGAACCAGGCCCTCAAGATGGCTGTCATCCGCTACGGTTTCTCCCGGCAACGGCTTCCTGCCGAAAATCCTCGCCCCTACAATCCCGACCTCATAGAGAATAATGAGCGGGACCGCCATGAGCAGCATCGTAAACAATGTGGCATCCGGCGTGATCACCGCCGAGATGATCACCGACGCCATGAGGGCATGCCGGCGATACCGGCTGAGCACGTCCGCGGATACCAGCCCGGCCCTTGCCAGCAGGGTCAGGACAAGCGGCAGCTCGAACGCAAATCCAAAGATGAGCAGGAACTTCACGTTGAAGTCCACGTAGATCCCGACTGCCATCTGAGGCGTCAGTGCGCGGTCCATTCCGAAACTGACGAAAAATTTGATCACCAGCGGCAGGATCACCAGATTGCAAAACGTCAGGCCCAACGCAAAAAACGCCGTGGCCAGGCAAAAGAGCGGGATCGCCCACCGCTGCTCATGGGGCAGCAGGGCCGGCTCGACGAATTTCCAAAATTGATACAGGATGACCGGAAGGCTCAGCACGATCCCGGCCAGGAGTGAAATCTTGATGGATGCGAAGAGCGCTTCGGTGGGGCCGTAAAAGATCAGGTCGTCGGTGAAGGGCCGCTTGAACCATTCGATCAATTCGGCGGAATAGGCGAACGCGACCGCGAACGCGACTGCCACCGTCATCGCAACAACGACCAGGCGGCGCTTGAGCGTGCTGAGATGCCCGGCCAGCGGGGGCAGCATCACAGACATCCTGTCGCCATCAGGTCGGACATCGGCGTCAGCGGGCGGCCGAATGTTCCTGCTGATCCCGGTAGGCGCGAATCAACGCGGCCATCGCATCCTTCTTGGCCAGCTTTTCCTTGTGCATCTGCTTCATCTGCACTTCTTCCTGCGGCGTCAGCACGTGCCGTTTGTGCAGTTCGGCCAGCTCCGCATCCAGGCGATGGTGAGCCGCTTCGACCTGCTGAAATTCAAAACTGGAGACGCGCAACAGCTCCGCAATCCGCTCATCGTTCAGCATAGGTCCCTCCTTTATGAAAAGCCATTTGGAGTGATCAGTTGTGAGTCGCCGATGTTCCCAACTCGCTGTTCGCAATTCTTGACTCTCTCGTCAGGGCAACGGTTCCAGCTCCATCAACACGGCGTCTTCCACCGGATTTGTATAATAGCGCATCCGGACAGCCCCCTGCTGAAACCCTTCCTGCGCGTAGAGTCGCAGCGCCGCGGCATTCGACGCGCGCACTTCCAATAACGCGCGCGTGGCGCCTTGCGCCCGCCCCAGGGTCATGGCGTGGCGCAGCAGTGTGCGCCCGAATCCCCGCCGGCGTGCCGAGGGCTCCACGGCCAGCGTCATCAGCCGAAATTCCTCGAACACCACCCAAAAACACACGTACCCGATAAAGCCACCCTCTTGTTCCTGGCCTCCAGCCGGCCTGGCCACGTACACATGCCCGAACGGGTTCTGATTCAACTCGACTTCGAACATCTTTCGTGTCCACGGCACCGAGAAGGATTCCTGCTCGATTCGCAGGATGCGATCGAGATCCTGCGCCGTCGCGCGCTCGATGAGCAGGCCGCCTGCTTGCGATGTATCGGCCACCATCACGAAGCCCGCGCTTTTCGCCGACCCGGCTGCCTGGCTGCTTTGGCCATCGGCGCGGCTGCACCTCGACGCTCCCACACGACTTCAGCTTCCGCGCGCTGCACATACCGCGGAGACAACCCCTGCCCAGCCACTTCGCCGCGGCGAAACCGTTCGGCTCCTGCGCGCCCAACGCTGACGGCTGACGGACGCATGGCCTCGGGCGGCGCCTCCCCCACATCGCTCAGCCGCTTGTCGAGCAGGCGATGGAAATCCTTCTTATGTAGCACCCATCCTTCGCCGAACATCAGCGCCGGACCTGGCAGCGACTGCGCCAACGCCTCAAGCGTGCCTACCTGTTCTTCCCGCATTTGCTTGAGCGCGCCGCCGGGCAACCACTGATACTGGGCCCAATAGACTTCGCCGGTCCGTGCCCGGAGCATCGGGCAGAGCAGGTGCTCCGCTCCGCGCAGATTCCACGCCATGGCTTCCAACGTCGGGACCGCGGCCAGCGGCAAGCCCGTCACCAGGCGAAACCCCATCATCGTGGCCAGACCGACGCGTAACCCGGTAAACGAACCGGGCCCGATCGAGACCGCCAGTCCTTCCATATCGGCCAGCGCCATGCCGCACGACGTCAGCAGCCGATCAATCACCGGCACGAGCCGCTTGGCATGCGACCCGGCCGCATCCTCATCCGAACGGGCCACGACCGTGTCGCCCTCCACGATGGCCACGCTCTGCCATGACGTCGCAGTCTCAACCGCCAGGATTCTCATGCGATTGTTTCTCCGCCCGCGCAGCCAGGCCGAGCTCTTCCGGTTTGAGCGCCGGATTCAGCACGATCTCGTGAAACGTCAGGACCATCGAGCCTGAGGCAATCCGGTCAACAATGGTGACTTTGAACGGCATCAGCGTGGCGCCCGTGGAACTCTCGGCCGCCGACGTGACCGAAGCAGACGCCGCAGGCATGACCCGGTAATCTTCAAACGTCATCGAGGCCTCTATCTCGCCATTGTCACGCAGCCGCTCTTCCTGCGCCACCTGCAACGATTGGCGCTCGAACCAGAGACGACGGAGCAACCGGCCCTCAGGCGCCGGGTGAAAGACCTCCAGCCGGTAGCGGTCGCCGTCTTCCGAGAGCACCGCCCGCGAACCACCCGGTGACGAGTCGCCCCCGACCACTCCGCCGATCGCCCATCGGCTCAATTGCAACAGCCGGCCGATTTTGGCCTGCGGCAAATCCTCAAGCGATCCGGCAAATCGTTTTCCCTCAGCCGGCAGGTCGAGCTGGTAATGCGTTCTATTTTGGCTGAACTCGAACAGCTTGCCGCCAAGCTGATTGAATCCCTGAAGCCGCAGCGCCTCGGGACGGCGGAAATACATTGCCCCCTCCACCCGTTGCGCAATGGGCATCCCGGAGCCTGCAATCTGAGCCCGGAACAGGCCCTTCATCGTCTGAATGGCCGCCTCTCGCTCCTGCAACCGCCCGGTCAACTGTTCGGCCGTAGCCTGTTTGAGCGGCACGTCCGGCGCGCGCTGAAACCACGCACAACCGGACGCGCTCATGGCGGCCACCGAAAGAGCCAGAACCGGAGCAAGAAAATGACATGCTTTCAGCGTCATACAAAGATGGCATCCAGCGCGTCGCCTACTTCACGGATACCGATCAACTCGACACCCTTCACCGGATCCAGCTTCGCCAGGTTTCGCTCAGGCAGCAGACAGCGGCGAAACCCCATTTTCACCGCTTCCTTCAGCCGTAACTCCGCCTGACTGATCGCCCTGACTTCTCCCCCAAGCCCCACTTCGCCAAACACAATGGTCTGGCGATCGATCGGCCGCTCGCGCAAGCTGGATGTCACGGCCGCCACGATACCCAGATCAATCGCCGGCTCGTCAATCGCCATCCCGCCCACCACATTAATATAAACATCCTGCCCGGAGAGATGCATCCCCAACCGTTTTTCCATGACCGCCAATAGAAGTGAGACACGATTCAACTCGACTCCATTGGCCATCCGCTTCGGCATCGCGTAATTGGTCGGCGAGACCAGCGCCTGCAACTCCACCAGAATCGGCCGCGAGCCTTCCAGACTCGATACCACCACGGACCCGGTACTTTTCTGCGGGCGCTCCGCCAGGAACAACTCGGATGGATTCGCCACTTCTTCCAAGCCGGAGTCCTTCATCTCGAAGACCCCGATCTCGTTCGTCGAGCCAAAGCGGTTCTTGACCGCGCGGAGAATCCGGTAGGCATGCCCCTTGTCGCCCTCAAAATACAGCACGGTGTCCACGATGTGCTCGAGGAGCCTGGGACCGGCAATGGCGCCGTCCTTCGTCACGTGGCCGATGATGAAGACCGGCACGCCTGTTCGCTTTGCGAGCCACATGAGCTGGCCGGCCACTTCCTGCACCTGGCTGATGCTCCCCGGCGCCGACGTGAGTTGATCCGTATAGACCGTCTGAATCGAATCCACCACAATCGCGGTCGGCGTGAGTTCCTGCACCGCCTTGAGAATTTCCTGCAGCGACGTTTCGGCCAGAATCAACAACCCGGTGCTGGCAATGCCAAGCCGCTGGCTCCGCATCTTGATCTGCCGGGGCGACTCTTCGCCCGACACGTAGAGCACTGTATCGCCTTTGGTAGCCAATCGGGGAAGAGCCTGGAGCAGTAACGTCGTCTTGCCGATACCGGGATCGCCGCCGATGAGCACGACCGATCCGGGGACGACTCCACCACCCAGCACCCGGTCGAATTCACCGATGCCGGTGCCAATCCGGTGCTCCCCGACCATTTCGATGTCATCGAGTGGAGTCGCTTTGGAGGTCAACCCGCCGATGGCGGGAGGCCGGCCTTTGCCGGTTGCCGGAAGCCGCTCTTCTTTCATGCTGTTCCAGCCGCCGCAGTCCGGACAGCGACCGACCCACCGAGGCGAGGAATACCCGCAGGATTGGCAGTGAAACGTGGTTTTAGCCTTCACTGGCCAGAGCCTCTATATTAAAGGAAGGAGACTGACACCATTCTAAAGCAAGTGCAGACAAAACTCAAAGGACGATGGGGAGGTGAGCTGGTGGGCTGGTCTCCTCCATTGCTCGCAGAAGGCGCACGATCGGAATGTGCTCCTTCGATGCGCGCAGTCGGAGGAGACCAACCCACCGCACGGGGGACCGGAAAATCCTTCGGTAAATAAAAATAGAAAGGCGACAGGCCGCTTCCAAGCCTGTCGCCTTTAACGCTTCGCCACATTCAGTAGGTTATTCCAACAGTGGCTGCCTGCAAATTTTGAATGTCCCCGTTTCTGCACTAGAGTCTTGCGCTCTCCTCTCGGAGTCTTGGAGCAATTTGGGTATAAAGCAAATTCAGCTTTTCCCCAAACCAGCGGTAGGCAGAAGGCCAGGTCCGTTCATCACGCAAATTTTTAATCGTGTACTCCACAAACATCCGCGTCCGATCCAATTTCTCTAGCTGATCGAATTCCCAAGATGCTCCTATGCATGCATCGAACTCTGCTGGCGCAGACCGAATCCGTTCCCACAATGGTTTTGATGCTTTTCGCCAGAACAGCACTTCGATTCCGACAGCACCTTGTCGAAGTCCCAGGCGAATTTCAAATCCGACATGGCGAATGCTAGAGGGCAAGCGAATCTTCCACTTTGGCCTCGGCTCGAAGTCAGGAAGCTCTGGGTACTCCGACACGAGATAGTCATTTAGTCCAGCCCAGAATCGACGCCTCAGTTCAAAGCGACCTGGTTCTTCAGTATCATCATCGTCCGATTCTATCTCAGGCTGAACGAATTGCTCCTTGGGGCCAATCCAAATCGCAACGGCTTGCCTAGCGAGATTCCGCCCACGATCACGAATCTCGTCTTCACCCCACTGTGCATAATCTGCAAGCTCGCGTGTCAACACGATATTACTTTGCACGTATCGTTCTCGCTTGCGGGTGAATGCGTGATTCCAGAGTTCAGGATTATAGCCGCTAAGAGTAAGATTACCAGGGCGGTGCAGCCACTCCGCATGTATGCGTTTAGCATCGGGACCAAGCGCTGTAAGCCAGGCATCATTGAGGGTTTGCGGCATAATATGCTCGATCTCGGTGTCAGATAAGTTGGCTTGTTCCTTGTGTCCTCGTGCTCTTTCCAGCGTCTCCAGCACATGCTTGGTATAACCACGTTCATACAGTGGGAAATCAGTGAACGCGGCCTCAAAACGGCGATCATCTGGCCAGCCGCGTTCGAGCAGATATTGCTCTATCGCTTTAATGGGATCATCTGTTTTCTTCGTCAGCGCACGGACAAACATCTGACCATAACCACGTGAACTCTCACCGCAGACGAAGCGGCGCATGATGAAGCCACACAGCATATTGACTGCTAGTGCCAGTTGCTCGTCGCTGATCTGTCCCTGTGCCCGCGTCTGAAACAACGCAAGTAGAAGTGGATATGTGGTTGAACTTTCTAGCGCGTTCAGCCTGCATAAAGCCTGCGTGACAACCGAATTCTTATCGGATCGACTGCTAGTGATTATCTCGTAGAAATTGCTAAACTTATCCAGCGTATGGGCGAGATCCTTGGGAGAAAAACCAGTTGCTTCATAACGTGACTCAAACGTTGGAAACGTATCCTTCGGTGATACATATTTTCCGGAGGACATGAGGAAATCACGAAAGAATCCAGAAAAACGTTCTTCGTCGAGAGCGCTATCTTGCCGAGCGAAGCGATTTTCAAGTGGCCCCCAGAGCTCTCGATCGAACTCGTCCTGATCGTCTGGCAGTACATGCATAAAGACAAAGTTGCGAATTAAATCGGCCGGGCCAAGTGGTACTCCTGTTGAATTCAAGCTCTTGAAAATGTTGTATGCATTCTCCGCCTCAAGCGTTGCACACATGAATTCGAGTCTCTGGCGTACAATATCGAACAGGTACCGCAACCAGTCATGATTCGCGGCTGTTGGAACCGAAAGCTTGCCCTCAAAATACCCCACTGCCTCAGCTAACCGGCCCGCGGCCTGATCTTTTGCATTAATGATAGCAAGGTAACTGTCATGGTCGCGCTCCTTGGGTAGCAGACGAAAGTGCTGTTCACCTTTCTTGAGCGGATGTACGAGATAGTACTGGTGAATTTCGTCTGCAAGCTCCTTCTGTCCTTCCTCACGTGCAACATTTCGCATCGCTGCCAATAGAAGGGAGAGAGTAGTTAACCGCTGCTGTCCATCGACCAAGTGAAAGGTCGTGTTCTGACCAGGTTGCGCTAACCCTGATACAAAAACGAGGAACCCCATGAAGTGGTTGCCTCGTTTCGTCGGCTGTTGAATCTCTTCAAGGTTCTCCCATAACTTTTTCCACTCCTTTTCCTCCCAGCGATAATTTCGTTGAAAGACTGGGATTACATATTGGCTGGGAGCGTAAAGAATCTCCCCCAAAGTCTTAATTGATGGCTTCATTGATTTCCATCCTAATTCGCCTTAGAGAGAAAATAGGGACATTCACCATTTCGGCTGGAGGCAGGCTACGCTTTCCTAAGAAGTGCGTCAATATTCTAGGAAGCGGACCAGAGACATTCACAGTTTCAAGGTGATCACTACTGAAGCAGCCCACTGAACTTGGCGAAGCGTTAACGGTGACAGACTTTCAAGCGGTCTGTCACCGTTCTATTTTTTATCAGTGGGAGACGCGCCGGCGGGGTGGCATGCCCTGAGCGGAATTCGCCGGAGGAACGGGGTGCCCATCGAGACTTTGCCAGGAAGGAAAGCGGAAACTGACCGAGTCTGCGAGAGAATTTCCGAAGGCTTCCGCCTGGCAAAGTCCGAAAGGGCCGTTCCGAGAGGCGTTGGAGCGGAGGGGCATGCCACCCCGCCTCTTTTCCTCTACAGTTTCTTTCTGACCTCTTTCCATTCCTTGACCGCTTTGGCCTTCTTCGGCACCTCGCCCTTGTCCGGTTCCGGAACAAGGACCACCTCCATCCGATGCGCGACAAGAATTTCGGCGAAGGCCCGGCTCCTGCCAATACCTGCTTTAACGTTGGTCCAACCATCGGTCCGTAACTGATCGATCTTGGCGGCCAAGGCCTGCTCGCCCGGGCGCACCGCTATCGAAAGACCGCGCGGGAACTTGTGCCGGGTAAGCCACTCACGGACATCCTTCTGCCCGTCGCTGAATGGATCGCGGGCGTCCCTGGGAGCCCACGACACATAGATCACGTTATAAAAAAACTGCGTCAGCCGATTCAGCTCATCGGCTGCGTCAGGCGCAGGTGTGGAATCCTCCCGTTGACCCAAGGGAATCGGCATGGAGGGCACCGGCAACGGAGACGGTTTTTCCAGCTGCATCAAAGCCGCAACCTCGACAAGAAGGATCGGGCGCCGGCGCTCCCAAGCACCCAGCAGGGCCTTGGCATCCGAACTCGCTACTCTGCGATTCGGCGCCAGCATGACCGTGACTTCGTGGTTGCCACGGACCTTCGGTGTGTAGTCCAGAAACGCGCGGCCGTCCCCGCCCGTCATGGCTTTCGCAACTGATTTCCCTCCGACCACAAGTTCGAGCTGTTCCCCGCCCAGTCCCTGCTGCGTCCCGATCAGCCCACTCTTGGTCAGAACCGCTTCAATCCGCGCCGGCTGTCCTGGCAGGACCAACACATCCCGCACTGATAATTGGCCATCGATTTTTTCAGCGGCGTAGGTGTTTGAACCGGCGAACAGAAAAACGGCGCAGCCTGCCAAGAAGAATTGGCGAAACCTACCGACTGTCAACGTTTTACGAATCACGCTTCACGCGTTTACACAAGTCCGTGGCCACGCTTCGCGATCGCAAAAGCATCCGCGGCAGAGAAGATGGCAAAGCTGAGATAGAGTAATTCCGCAGGCGACCAGATCGTACGGGAAATCAGAAGCAGCGCGAGGCCGAACGCCAGGAAGGTGTAGCCGCTCTTCTCACCCAGATAGAGATGACCAAGACCGGCAATGATGGACAAGGATGCGGCACGCAAGCCATGCCAGGTCTTTTCCCGGCCGTCCATCAGGCTACAGCGCCTTCAACACAGCCAGCACTTCCTTGGCGTGGCCGTCTACCTTGACCTTGCGAAACGCCGCCGTGATCATGCCAGTGCCGCCGATGACAAACGTGCTGCGCTCGATGCCCCAATATTTCCGGCCATACATGTTCTTTTCTTTATACACCCCATAGGCCTTGGACACTGTGGCATCCTCGTCGCACAACAGCGAGAACGGGAGCTTGTACTTGGCGATAAACTTCTGGTGCGCGGTTTCGCCGTCCAGACTCACGCCGAGCACGACCGCGCCGGTTTTCTTGATCGCGGCTTCGGCATCGCGAAAATCGCACGCTTCTTTCGTGCACCCGGGGGTATCGTCTTTGGGGTAGAAATACAGGACAACCGGCTGGCCTTTGAAATCCTTGAGGCGGACGGCCATGCCCGCCTGACCCATCAACGAAAAGTCAGGAGCCCGGTCGTCCGCGTCGACCACCTTCGCCATTGCCGACCGGCCTCCGCTACCTCGGCCCGCCGCCGAAAGTCGGCTTTGAATTGGCATAGGGATGCTCTTTCGTCTTTTTGGGAAGGTTGGCATCCGGCGAGCCATACGGACTGTGCGCGGGCGAATCCCAAATGACTTTGTTGCCAGGCGCCAGAGCACCGGCCTGAAAGAACTGCTCCCGCGCCGTATCCGTATCTCCCAGCTTGAACAGGGCCAAGCCGAGATTGTAATGCGCTTCCCCGGAATTCGGCGCCGCCGAGACGGCTTGAGCAAAGAGCGCCTTCGCCTGATCGTACTGCCCCGCCAGATACGCGCTGCTTCCTTGCGAGGTGTATTGCTGCGCGGTCGGCGGGACACTCGGCGACAGTGTCAGCGGTTCGCGAACCTTGCCCTTCGACTCGCTTGCACAGGCGGATACGCCCCACACCAGCAACACAGCCAGCATCGTCACGGCGCTGAATCGTCTTGTGTTCATGAGTGCACCCTCTTTCGGCTTTCCTCTTCGAACGTTTTTCGATACAAGATACCCCACTCCTGACTGCCTTCCACAATCGGCCGAGCATAGGAGGCCAGGCGGGTCCGCACGGCACGATCGATGGCCTCCTCCTGCGCCAATTCGGCGGTCAGCACGCGCTTGATCTCGCGCAACGCCGCAGCTTCGTCTCCGGCCAGTTTCGCGACCATGCTCTTTTTGATCGCGCCGAGAATGACGTGCGAGAGATGACTGGCTTTTTCCTCGCTCAACAGCATGGTGAACCCCGCGCGTGCCGCGAATCAGAGAATGATCCCCCGGTCCTTCGCCAGCTGCTTTTTCACCATCAGGAACATCTTCTGGTAGTCGACCTGTCCCCGGTCGATTTCCGCTTCATACTTCTTCATGAGCGTCCGCACTTCGGCATTCAGCTTGTCCTCGACCGACAGTTCCTCCGTGATGGCACGGCCCAATGTCTCCACCAGCGCATGGTGCGAACCGGCCAGCTCCACCATTTTCTGCTGCGTCAACCGCTGCGCGAGCGACTCGGCCATGTGCGCGATCCGCTCCTTGGAGAGCTTCATGCCCGCTCGACCTTGATGCGCGTGGACCCCATCGCCTGCCGCAGCACGGTGGCGTCCCCGACGATGCGACCGATGACGTTCACCCGGTCGGCGGGAACCGGATCGGGCCCCATGCTCATGGGCGTCCGCCCGAAAAATACCGCCAGCACTTCCCCGGCCCCCCAGAAGGCCACGTCGCCCACCTTCACCTGGGTGGTCGCCGTTTCCCGATGATCCTTCACGCCTGAAATCTTACAATAAAATTCCTCGCCCCACATATTGACGGGCGCCTCGACCGGCAAGGCGGCATACACGCCGTCCGCCGTCTTGTTCGACTTTAGTTCGGCTTCCAGCTTGACCGGCCCGACAGTGATACGAATGCGTTGCGGTGTTTGATCTGCCATGCTAGGTGAGTACCACGCGCACGCCCGGACTTCTGCGCACGACGTGCCGGACTCTAACTTGTTTCCCAGGTGAAATCAAGGCTAGACTCACGCCCACAGTCGCATCCATGCTGGAATCCACGTTCATTTTCCTCAAAGGCGTCGGTGAATACACCGAGCGCCGCCTCTGGAGCGAGGGCGTCGCCACATGGGACGCGTTTCTCGCCTCCCCGACGCTCCCCGGCATCTCGCGCGCACGCAAAACGCTCTACGATACGGACGTGATGGCGGCGCGGGAGCACCTCGGCCGGCGCGATGCACGCTACTTTTCCCGCTGCCTCAAACCGCGCGACCACTGGCGACTCTTCGACACCTTCCGGCCCCGCACGGTGTTTCTCGACATTGAAACCACCGGGACCGCTCCGCACGAAGGCGATGTCACGATGGTCGGCCTCTACAGCGCCGGCCGCATGACGACCTTGATCCGGAACGACTCGCTGACCGGCCAGCGGCTGGCGGATGAATTGGAACGCTACGATCTGATCGTCACCTTTTTCGGCAGCGCTTTCGACCTGCCGTTTCTAAAAGCCAAATACCCGCGCCTGCAACTCGACCAGCCGCATTTCGACCTGTGCTTTGCCGCCAGGCGGCTGGGCTACAGCGGCGGTCTGAAACAGATCGAAACGACGCTCGGCATTACGCGCCCTGCGTCCGTCCAGGGCATGGACGGCTGGGAAGCCGTCCGGCTCTGGTATCAGTGGCAAGCCGGCGACGAACAGGCCCTGTCCCGACTCGTCACCTACAATGCCGCCGATACGAAAAATCTCGAACCGCTTGCGGAGCATCTCTACCGCGAACTCGTGTTGCGCTATGGCTCCGCCGCTCTCCATCACACGAATCCCTAATTTGCTCTTCCAAAAAGATTGACAACCCGGCAGACCGACAGGTAGCCTCGTGCCTGCATGCCCATGATCGATCACCAATCACGCTGGCGGCCCTCTTGTACTGGAAACCTCTTGCTGCTGCTCGCACTGACGTCGACGTGCTGGATTGTTCCTGCCTACGCCGCCGAGCCCAAAACTCCCGAAGACGTCCTCCGTATGATCGTCCGCGCAAACGCCGAGAAGGACATGTCTACCTTCTCGAAGTACATGGCTCACGACGCCGATGTCATCGGGTACACCATCGGTGGACGGAAATATGTCGGCTGGCCGGCCGTCGAACAGGCCATGCGCGAAGAATTCGACTCCGTCACCAAGCTGGAAATCCCGATTACGGAATTGCACATGTGGCAGAAGGGCGACATCGCCTGGTTCTCGATGGAACTAAACTACATTCGCTACGTGGGCACCGGCGCCAATCTCTCAAGCCTCTCGCTTCCCCTGCGCGAGACCGGAGTCCTGGAGCGCCGGAACGGCCAGTGGCTCCTGCATGTCTGGCATGAGTCCTCGCGGGCCAAGCCAGTCTTAAAGGTCGCACAGACTGACGACACCGCTTCCGCTCGAAATATTTCTGCCGCATCCGACATCCCTGATCTCAGCGGAGAATGGGAGATCGAAGAGGAAGATAAAGCCTACAAGGCCACGCTGGATAAAACCGGCAACGGCCCTTATACGCACAAAGGCGGCACCTTCAAAACGACCAACTATGCGAATCGCCTCTGGCAGGGCATGTGGCAGCAGCCGGACAACGACCGTGAAGGCGGATTTGAACTCCTGCTCTCCGAAGATGGGAAAGAAGCCAAAGGGATTTGGTGGTACAACCGCGTGGGCGGCCACAAAAACATTCCTCCGCGCGAACATGGGGGAACCTATAGCTGGAAGCGGCTGACGCCGGCGCCGGCGCACTCACAAGACGGCTCGGTCCGTTAGGGAATGAGGGGGTTATGAATCGACTGCTGCTTGCGACAATGCTGCTCATGATGCCGACGGGAATCGCCCTAGCCGACGGCGGCCATCAGCATGGCCATGCGCCGGCCATCCCGACGCTCAAGAATCAAGTGACGACGAGAATTTCGGTCACCGACGATACGGTCACGCTGACCTTCGGTCCGATCGATCTGCCCTCCCCGCACGAAGGCGACCTGGCCGCCAGCCTGCCCAAGCATGTCTTTCAATTGCCGGAAGACCGCTATATGACTGGCTATAAATCCGAAGTCTTCACGAAAGAAGGCAAGCCCCTGCCGCAGAACTACCTGCACCACATTCTGATGCTGAATAACGACAAGCCCAGCGTGTCCTGCGACGGCGAGCCGCTGTTCTTCGCGGGCGCTGGATTGGAAATGACGGAAGCGCGCTTTCCGGATGGCTACGGCGTCAAGCTCGAGAAGAGCAAGCATTTGATGTCCGTCGTCGCGTTCTATCATAAGGCGCCGCCGACCAAGAACGTGATGGCCCGGTTCACCATGTACACGGCCAAGAAGGGCAAGCCCATGAAGGATATGGACGTGTATCAGGTGGGCATCAACATCGTCTGTTACAGCAAATTCGCCCAACGCGGTCCGGACCAGACGGATGAGGGCATCGAGATCAAGCCGGGCGTGTCCATCCATTCGGCGCCGCTCAAATTCAACATGGATGGCTGCGTCAAATTCGCCTATCCGCACGGACACGACGATCTGCTGCTGATCACGCTCGACAACAAGACGACGAAACAGACACTGTTGCGGACCGTACCCGACGTCGGTCTGGACGGAACCTTCCTCGCCTTTCAGCCGCATCAGGTCTACAACGATGCGAAGGGATTTTCCGTCAACACGAAGGATGAGTATGAGATGACGATGGTCCACCATCACCTGATCCACAATCCCAATGTGCAACACGGTATGGGCAACTACCTTCTGTATATGACGTCCGGCGAATGCACATCGGCCAAGGTGGCATCCTCCGTACAGTAACTTCCTTCACGCTACCCGCTCTCAGAACCCTGATTCCGATACGGAATCAGGGTTCTTTTTTTGCCGCCCCCAGACTATCTATCTATATATTGTGGTAAAATCATCCCTTGACTACTGTATCTTGTTGTGGCATAGACTACGGCGTTCAATCCGAAGCGCGTTGGACCAGGACCGAGTCTGCGCGAGAGATGAATCCACCCCGTCTAAAAAAACCCTCTGTGCCGGTCCCGCCAGACCTGGCGAGCGATCAGCCACAGGGTGCAACCCTTTCCGACACGAAGGCACTGGCGCTCCTACTCATCCACGAACAGGCTGAGGAAATCAAACAAACCACGATCTGCATGCGGCAGGTCTATCCCGGCTGTCGCGTGGAGGCGGTGTACTCCGCGGAGGAAGCCCTGGAGTGGGGACCCAAGCAGGACTGGGGCGTCATTCTGCTCGACGAGCAACTCGCCAACCGGAACGCCCTCGATCTGCTGCGCGAGCTGCGGCGGCAGGCCCCCTCGTCCGTCATTATCGTGCAGGCCGAACACCATGACGCCAAGACGGCGGCTAAGGCCCTCCGGGCCGGCGCGGACCTCTTCCTCTACAAGAAATCACCCGCGTTCCTGACAGAATTGCCGATCGTCACACGGGGCCTGCTGGAACAACGGGCGCTCCAGAAACAACTCGCGGCCGAGCGGGAACGCCACTCCAGCCTGATCGAATACTTTCCCGGCCTGCTCTATGAACTGGATGCGGACGGCCGATTCGTTGCCGTCGGCGCCGGAATTATGCCTCTTTTGGGCTACAGCCCGAAGGAATTGATCGGCACACATTATTCGACGCTGTTGCACCCGGACGAATGGAAACTGGCGCGACACCATCTGCATGAACGCCGGACCAGCCTTCGGGCCCAGCACGACAAGTCGGTCCGGCTCATCGGAAAGCACGGTGGCGTCGTGAAAGTCGCCTGCCAGACTGCCGGCCTGTATGGCCGGCAGCGTCAGTTCCTGGGCACCATCGGCACCATGAAACATCCAAGCGAGAGCCGTTCGACGGCGGCCGAGTTGACCCCTCCCTCCGAACGCTCCCTTCACACCGACCCAGCGCCCTTCGCGCCCCCCTCCGTCCGAGAACCGCGGGCCTTTTACCCCGAGCGTCGCCGCGCCGCACGTGTCTCAGTTCAGATGGAAGCCTCCCTGCATCTCAGAGATGCCGCATTTCCTGGATTTGTCCGGGACATCAGTCTCGCGAATGTCTATGTGGTTGTTGAAGGTGCTCCCGCCGTGGCACGGCATCATCCGGTCCGGCTCGACTTCTTCCTGGAAGGCGCCACCTTGCAAGTTCAGGGCAAGATCGCTGAAATCCGGCAATCCCTTCTGCCGTCGCAAGCGCCCCCTGGACAGTCGGGGCTCGGCCTCGTCATCCTGTACTCGGACCTTGGAGTCATCGAGGGCCCGATTCTCTCCTCGTTGCTTGAGGAACTCCGTGTCCAGCCCAGCTGTGCGCGGCTGACAATATTTCCCTCCCTATCCCGCAACGCCCAATCGAACTGAACTGCGGGACCGTCCACCATCTTTCACCAGCGTTAGCCACAGCGCTCCCAGTCAAGCGACGTGCCTGATAAAAAAGCCGTTGAGGAGCCTCTTGCGGCATTTTTGTAAGAACATTCCACAGGCCACTAGGCTGTACAATTTCGTACGCTCTTTTGCTCAGCCTATTATCCGCAGGGATGAACTCAACTAAAAACCACGATTTCATTGACAAACTTGGCCTGCCGGCTCATCATCAGTTTCTATTTTTACTCGCGGCCACATGACTGATTTATTGTTCTAGGCTTCCATGTGTGGATAACAGAGGAGCTAGGGACATGAGCACGACGAGTGCCCTGCAGGAGCGGCGCCAGGAGCAGGTTCCCACTTCCTTCGCGGAGCGGCGGTCCCATCACCGACGGCGCGCGAAACGCATCTACGCAACGATCCCGCTCTCCTTCGATTATCAAGGACAGCCGATCACCGCCGCCTGCACGGACATCAGCGTGGGCGGCGCCCGCATCCGCACGTCCGTACCCATCCCTGTCGATACCAGGTTAGTCCTCCAGATCTCGTTCAACCGGAATCAATGTTTCATGGGGTTCACCGGCACGGTCATGACCGTGGAGCATCGCCTGGCGAATGGCGGCCCGGACGCCTATATCTTGCGTATCGTGTTCAAGAATTTGACTCAGATCGAAACCACCGTGCTGGAAGCCTGCGTGATCGAGCTCGAAAAGGCCCGTGAGCATATCCGGCTCGGGAATGCCGGCAATCTCTCCGAGCAAAACATCTCCATCGTCATCACTAACCGGACGCTCAATCCAGGTCAATTCATCCGCAAACGTGTCGTCATAACCGGGATCGGGGTCATTTCACCGATCGGCATCGGCAAGGCTTCCTTCACCGAAGGCCTCCGCCAAGGACGCTCCGGCGTCAAAAAAGTCACGCGTTTCGATGTCGAGGACCTCCCGACTCAGATCGCTGCGGAAATCGATAACTTTGACCCTTCCTATTATTTGAGCACGAGAAAAATCAAGCAGATGGATCGCTGCACGCAATTTGCCGTGTCGGCCGCGCTGATGGCTGTCGAAGATGCGGAGCTGAATCTGGAAAACATCGACCGTGAGCGCATCGGAGGATTGATCGGGACCGCCGTCGGCGGACTCCGTTGGGCATTCGAACAAAACGCCGCCCGCCAGGCCGGGGGCTATAAAAATATGAACCCCTTTTCGATGATCGCAACCTATCCGAATGCCGTCTCCGGGCAAGTGTCGTTGGAATTGGGGCTCAAAGGTCGCACTGATACCATCTCCAGCGGGTGCGCGTCGGCCGGCACCGCATTCGGCGTGGCGGCAGAAATGATCCAGCGCGGCGAATTGGACCTAGTTGTCGTCGGAGCAACCGAAGACCCGTTGGAGCCGACCGTATTCAGCGCCATGTGCGCCGCCGGCGCCCTCTCGACCAAAAACGACAACACCCCGAAACCGTTCGACGCGGAACGCGACGGGCCGGTGCTGGGAGAAGGCGCCGGCGTCTTGATCTTTGAAGAATTAGAGCACGCCCTGCGCCGCGGCGCCCATATTTACGCCGAATTCAAAGGCTGGGGCTCGACGACCGATGCCTTCAGCTTGACCCGAACCGATCCCACGGGCACGCAAGCTGCGCGCGCCGTGAATCTGGCCATGCATGATGCCGGGATCGTGCCGGAGGACGTGGATTTTATCAATGCCTACGGGATCGCGACCCCTTCCTGCGATTGGGCTGAGGCCGCCGTCATCAAGCAAGTGTTCGATGGTCGTGCTGCAAAAATTCCTGTGAGCGCCATTCAATCGATGACCGGCTATCCGTGGGCGACGCTGGGAGCCTATCAAATGATCTCCAACTGCCTGGCTATTTCAGAAGGGGTGATTGCGCCAACCATCAACTACCTGATGCCGGACCCCAATTGCGACCTCGATGTCGTCCCCAACCAGTCGCGCCAGGCCACGATCAGAACCGCCATGAGCAACCTGTTCGGCTGCGGCAAGAACGTCGTCCTCGTCGCACAAAAGTTCGACCAATAACGGAGGAGCCGCGAGGTCGTGCTGGACACCTATCCGCTCAGCATTTCCCTGTACGCACTGTCCAACCTGGCCAGCTCCCTGATTTTCATCGGCCTGGCCGTGTTTGTTCTTCTCAAAGGACAACACCAGCAGAGCAACCGCTTGTTCGCACTCTGGTGCCTCGCCGTCAGCATCTGGGCCTTTGGCGTATCCAAGCAGACCTTGGCCCAGGACGCAGATTCTGCTTTGTTTTGGAGCCGCTTTCTGCACACGAGCGCGGCCATCATTCCTGCATTTTTCTTACACTTCATTCTTTCGTATCTCGATAAGGCCAAACAGCCGTTCATCCTCGGGCTCTACGGGGTTGCCGCGGCATTCTTTGTGACCGCGGCCTATCCGTCCCAATTCCTGATCAAAGAGGTGTCGGCCATTTCCGCGTTCGCCTTCTACCCGAAAGCGGGACCGCTCTATCCATTCTTTCTCTTGTTCTTTTCCGCCTGCGTGCTCGTCGGCTTGCACAGTTTATGGCGCGCCTATCAAACAGCCGCGATCGGCCGACGCAATCAACTGCGATATTTCCTTGTCGCCACCGCCTTGGGTTTTGCGGGAGGCAGCACGGCCTATTTCCACGTCTTTGATCTCCCCATCTTCCCTTACGGCAATTACGGACTGGTCACCATTTGTGCGGCCATCATCGCCTACGCCATCGTGAAACACCGGCTCATGGACATTACCGTCGTCATTCACAAGGGCGTCGCGTACGGATTCCTGCTCGCCGCCATCTTCATTCCGACCTACCTGGCCGTGGCTGCCAGCGAACGTGCGACGCTCTACTCGGTGCCGCCCCTGCTGGCCGGCACCCTCATCATTGCGTGCGGTCTCTGGGTGCTGATGAAGCAGCCCCAGGGCCTCGTCAACATCACGTTCAGCCTGGTCTGCGGCGCCGTCAGCATCTGGCTCTTCAGTTTTTTCATGGCCTATTCCTCAACCGACGAGTCGGAAGCCAGTTTTTGGGGCCGGTGCGTCTACGTGGGAGTCGTGTACATCCCGGCTGCCTTCTACCATTTTTCCAGCAGCATCCTGCAGCGTCGGATGCCCAACAAGCTCATCGCCAGCAACTACTTCATCAGCACGGCATTTCTCTTGCTCATTCCCACGCCCTATCTGCTGAACGGCGACTACGCCTACTTTTGGGGATACTATCCGAAGGCCGGCCTCCTGCACCCGCTTTTCCTGATGTATTTCGGCCTCGCGGGTGGGCTGGCGCTCTTCCGGATCTATCAGGGACACCTGGCAGCGCAACATGGCAGCGCGCCGGATGCCGCGCGGTTGCGGATACTATTCTGGGCCTTCACCATCGGATACATCTCATCGCTCGATTTTGCGCAGAACTATGGACATGAGTTTTATCCGGTCGGCTATGTGTTGGCCAGCATCTGCGTCCTGATCGTGACGCATACGATCGTCAAATATCAATTGATGGAGGGCGCACTGATGCCGACGGCGCCACGCGCACTCCTCTACGTGCAGACGCTTGGCCTGATTCCAGTCTATGTGGCCGTCCTGCTCTTGATACGGCTCTTTACGGGATCCACCCAGTACCTGCTCGCCGGCATTCTTCTGGCGACCTTTCTGATCTTTGCCGGAGCCCTGGCAGGCATCCAGAAACGCGTCGAAAAGGCGATCGAGCGCATGCTGTTCAAGCAACGCCACGACGCCTATGAAACGCTGATCGAGTTCAGCAAGGCGATGGTGACCATCTTGGACCTGAGCGCATTGAACAGCACCATCATGGACACATTGACGCGCGTGCTCGGCATCGAGAAAATTTCCGTCTTTCTGCTCGACAAGGAAAAAGGGCAGTACTATCTGGCCGCCGCACATGGACTGGATTTCGACGAGATGAAGACCGTCACGTTCTCGGCTAGCGCCCGCCTCCCCCAACACCTGGCCCGCACGCGATCGATTGCCGTCCTGGAAGAACTGCGGCAGGACCGGGACAATCCCGCCGAACAAGCCGTCCTGGATTCCCTGCAACTCCTGCAGGCCGAGCTGTGCATTCCGCTGGTCAATAAAGACCGTCTGATCGGATTCTTCAATTTCGGGAAGCGCACCAGCCGCGGCATGTATTCCGAAGCCGACCTTTCCCTGCTGACCACGCTGGCTCAGAATGCGGCAGTCGCGCTGGACAATGCCATGCTGTACGAGGACCTCCGTCGGTCTCGGCTGTTAATGCGCCGAACGGATCGGTTGCGATCCCTGGAAACGATTGCCGGAGGATTTGCGCACGAGATCCGCAACCCGCTCACATCCATTAAGACGTTCGTCCAGCTGGCGCCGGAACGCAAACAGGACGATGAGTTTATCGGGCATTTCAGCCAGATTGTCCATGAAGATGTGCTTCGCATCGAACGCTTGATTCAGGAAATCCTGGATTACGCCCGATATATGGAGCCGAAATTCTCCGTGGAGAACCTGAACGACATTGTCTCGTCGTGCCTCTACTTTGTGGAAGTGAAGGCCGAGAGTAAAAGCATTGTGGTCGAAAAGGACTTCACCCATACCTTGCCGACTGTCATGCTCGACCGCCAGCAACTCAAACAGGTTCTGCTCAATCTGTTGATCAACGCCATGGAAGCCATGGGCGACCGCGGAGGGCGGCTGACCGTGCGGACACGACAGTTGAGCAAACCCGGAGGAGATGTCTGGGTTCAAGTCGAAGTCCGTGACACCGGACCCGGCATTGCTCCGGCCGATCTGGACCACATCTTTGACCCCTTTTACACGACGAAACACCATAGCAAAGAGCGGGAAGGCACCGGGCTCGGCCTGACGATCGTCCACCAAATCGTCCAGGAACATCACGGATATATCGAAGTCGAAAGCCAGCCCGGACGCGGCACAACCTTCTTCGTGAATGTGCCCATTCGGCAGCCCGAGGATCTCTTTGCCAGGGAGCGCGTGGAACATGAAAAAACGGATTCTGTTGGTCGATGACGAGGCGGGCATCCGCGCGTCGCTGAAAGTCGTGCTGGAGCCGGCCCATGAGACGCTCAGCGCGTCCACCGCGCAGGAAGGGCTGGATCTGTTTCGCCGCGAATCCCCCCATCTGGTCCTGCTGGATGTCGTCATGCCGGGCATGGACGGCCTGGCCCTGCTGAAAGTGATCCGCGAGGAGGACGCCCGCGTCCCCGTCATCATGCTCACCGGAACCAAGACCGTCAAAACCGCCGTGGAGGCCATGAAGCTCGGCGCGGCGGACTACCTCTCGAAGCCGTTCGATGTCGAAGAGCTCCGTCTCATTGTCGCCAAAACTCTGGAAACCGGCGAACTCGAGCAGGAAGTTCTCCAGTTGCGCGCGCAGGTGGCCAAGCGCTATTCCTTCCACAATCTCATCGGAAAAAGCCCGGCGATGCAGGAGATCTACGCGAAAATCGAGCAGGTCGCCGATACCAAAACCACCGTGCTGATCACCGGGGAAAGCGGAACCGGAAAAGAACTGGTCGCCCGCGCCCTCCACTACAACAGCGTCCGGCGGGACCGGCCGTTTATCGCCATCAATTCCGCCGCCCTGCCGGAGACGCTGATCGAAAGCGAACTCTTCGGACACGAAAAGGGGTCCTTCACCGATGCCCAGGCCAGGCGCATCGGCCAGTTCGAGCTGGCCCATGGCGGCACGTTATTTCTCGACGAAATCGGCGATCTCAGTCCTGCCACGCAGGCCAAACTACTGCGGGTGCTGCAGGAACGGGAATTCACGCGCGTGGGGGGCACGCAGTCCATCAAGGTTGACGTCCGGATCATCACGGCCACGAACAAACACCTCGACGAGCTGGTCAAACGTGAGGCCTTCCGCGAAGACCTCTACTATCGCATCAACGTCGTGGTGTTGCACCTCCCGGCCCTGCGGGACCGCCGCGAGGATATTCCTCTCCTCGCGCAGCATATTTTGGCCAAGCGGACCGAGGGTGGAGGCCGGCCTCCGCAGGAATTCACGAAAGACGCCCTGGAGCTCCTGGCCTCCTACTCCTGGCCCGGCAATGTCCGGGAGCTTGAAAATGTGATCGAACAGGCGCTCATCTGGTCACGCGGAAAGCCCATCGAACGGGAGCATTTACCGGCTAGCCTCACACAGGCCGCATTGCGATCGGAGTCGACCAGCACCGATCTGTCGTCGGGCCAGGTGTCGCTGGAAAAATCCGTGCTCGAGTTTGAGCGGAAGATGATTCTCGACGCGCTGCAACGGACCGGCTATGTGCAAACCCACGCGGCCACGCTGCTTGGCATCAGCCGGCGCATGCTGAAATACCGGATGGACACGCTGGGCATCTCGCGGCCCTCTTCGGAAGCAGGGCCGGAGCCCCATCAGGCGGCATCACTCGCGCAATAGGAGACTGGGCGAAAGTCGTCGCGCTTGACTATTCGCAGCACCCGGCGTATCAGATGAATGAGCATGTCAGTAGAACGCTCTAAGCCGACCATTCTCATCGTCGAGGATGAAGAGGGCCCCCGCAACGCCCTCAAAATCATCCTCCGTCCGTTTTATGAGCTGTCGATTACGAGCAACCGGCACGAAGCCCTGCAGGCACTGCTGACACAGCCGATTGATCTGGTCACGCTGGATCTCAAGCTTCCGGACGGATATGGTCTTGATCTCTTCCATGCCATCAAACAGGCCCGTCGCGGCGTCGAGATCGTCATTATTACCGGCTACGGCACCCTCAAGTCCTCACAGGAAGCCGTGCGGAATGGCGCGGCCGGGTATCTTCTGAAACCGTTCAACGTGGCGGAATTGATCACGCTGATCAACCGCACCCTGGAGAGAAAGCACCGTTTCGACAGCATTCGCGACTTTCTCCGTTCCGCGCAGAGCCTCTGGAAGGATGAGCCTGGCTGTGCCCGCGCGTGGGCACAGCTCCGAGACCGATTTCCGGCATTCGTGCCGACTCAGCCCACTCAGCCGCCTCTGGATCCGCGCGATGCCGACATCCTCTCTCTATTCGCAGACCTGCTGGAAGCGTCCGACCACAGGCTGCTCTTCCGTGCCAACCGGGTCCGCAGCTATGCCGCCCTGCTGGCCGCGCCATTGAAGCTCAGTCTGGCCGACCAGCATGCCCTGGCGATCGGATCCTTCCTCCATGATATCGGCTATGTTGCGATGGATCGCGGGGACGCCAGCGCGCAGGATACGCGGGCCGGATCAGACACGGCTGAGGCGCTGCACCCGATGCTCGGCGTTCGGATGGCCACTCCAGCCGGAGTTCCCGATCGCGCGTTGCAGATCATCGCCCATCACCATGAACGGCACGACGGGTCCGGCTACCCGAACGGACTCGCCGGGGATCAGATTCCGCTGCTTGCCCGGATTGTCGGCATCGCCCAGACGTTCGATCATCTGACGACACCAAACGAACATCCCGCCATGCCGTTTGCCGACGCCTGCGAACATCTCAGCCACCAAGCCGGCACCGCCCTCGACCCCGGCCTCGTCGAATTGTTCATTGAACGTCTCAGCGAACAACGGCAGCCTCGGCCGGCCCAGACCAACGCGTAGGAATTATCCCTCCGCTTCCCCGATCATTTCAGCCGCCGTCTTACGAGCCGCATTGGTCACGGCCAGCCCGCCCAGCATGCGCGCGATTTCCTCCTGACGGTCGTCCCGACCGAGCTTCCGCGCGTGCGTGACGGTGCGTTTCTTCGACACGCTTTTTTCGATCACGTAATGCACGTCGGCGTGCGACGCGATTTGCGGCAAATGCGTGATACAGAACACCTGGCGGCGCCTGGCCAGGGCTCGGAGGCGCTTCCCCATCACCGCCGCCACGCCCCCTCCCACGCCTGCATCGATCTCGTCGAAGATGACGATCGGAACCTCGTCCGCCTCGGCCAGCACCGTTTTCATCGCCAGCATGACGCGCGAGAGCTCTCCGCCTGACGCCACACGAGCCAGCGGCTGAAGCGGTTCGCCCTCGTTGGCCGAGAATTGGTATTCGATCCGGTCACACCCGAACGGACCGAGACCGGCGTCGGTCCGATCCGTGTCCACCGTCACGGCAAAACGGGTCCGATCCATCCGCAGCGCCGCCAGCTCATCCGTGACCGCGGCCTCCAGCTTCTTCGCCGCCTTGATCCGCTCGCGCGTGAGTCGTTCGGCCAGCTTGTCGGTCTGCTGCCTGGCTTCGTCCAGCTGGCGCGCCATTTCACCGAGACGCGTCTCGCCGGACTCCAAGGTGTCAATTTCGCGCTGCAGCTGTTCCCGCTTCGCAAGCATGGCCTCTTCGGTCCCGCCATATTTCTTCTTCAGCCGCTGAATCCGATCCAGTCGCTCCTCGACCTGAGCCAGCCGCGCGGGGTCCTGATCCAGTCCCTCGTGGTATTTCCGAAGATGATGCGCCAGTTCGCGCAACTGTGCCGTCGCCCCGTCGCACAGGACCGCCCACTCTTCTCCCTGCGCATCGATCGCCGCCAGTTCTTTGATGGAATCCCGCACCTTGCCCAACGACCCCAGAATTGATCCCTCGTCGCCGTACAACGCATCATAGCCGCCCTGCGACAATTCGTTCAGCCGATGCGTATGCGCCAGCCGGTTGCGTTCGGCCTGCAAGGCCGCTTCTTCCCCCGCCTTGATGTCGGCCTCCTGCAATTCCTTGAACTGAAACCGAAGCAGCTCCTCCCGCTGGCTCCGCTCGGAAAGCAGCGCGGCCATGTCCTCGCGCTCACGCTGGCGGGCACGCCATTGTTCATAGCCCTGCCGATAACTCTCCCGCGCCTCCTTCAGATGGCCGAACGCATCCAGCGCATTCATCTGGGATTGGGCCGACAGGAGCGACTGCTGTTCGTGCTGACCGTGGATATCGATCAAGGTGCCGGCGAGGCTCTGCAGAGTTCGGAGCGGAGTCAGGCTTCCATTGATATACAGCTTGTGCCGGCCTGATCGGGACAGGACACGGCGCACGATCAACTGCGTGTCGTCGCCGCCGAGCAATCCCTCTTCGCGCAGACGGGCCACGAGCGGGCTCGTCGCCTGCAGAGTAATCGCCGCCTCGAGCACGGCTTCCTCCGCCTCGGCGCGGATCAGGCTCTCGTCAGCCCGCCCACCCACCAGCAGGGCAATGGCGTCGATGATGATGGATTTTCCAGCGCCGGTTTCGCCGGTCAGGATATGCAGACCGCGTGCACATTCGAGGCTGAGCTGGTCGATGATCGCGAAGTTGGCGATGCGCAGCTCAGTGAGCATACACGCCGGCTATGGAGAACGGTTTAGGCCGTCTTGGATGTTTGCGCGAGCAAGGAATCAAGGACTTCCTTGAATTTTCGCTTCGGCATCGCTCCGACCAGCCGCTCGACCGGCTGGCCGTTCTTGAAGATCAAAATCGTCGGGATACTCATGACTTGATACTTCCCGGCAATTTCAGGGTTTTCATCCGTGTTGAGCTTCATCACCTTGACCTTGCCGGCATATTCCGTCGCTAACTCTTCGATGACCGGCGCCACCATCTGGCAGGGCCCGCACCAGACCGCCCAGAAATCGACCAAGACCACCTCCGCCGACTTCATCACCTGGGCATCCCAACTGGCTTCATCCGCTTTCAACGCATGTCCCACGGGCCCGCCTCCTTACATCTCACACATTTTTCCGAACCGACATCGACAGACGCATCGTACACGACGCTCTTTTAGACTGTCAACGCCTCCTCCACCACCTTTTTACCAATTCCACTCTGGCGGAGGCCCGGTCCACCAGGAATCCGGCCTGGCTGTTCGCCACGCCGTCTGCTGCTTCCACAAACGCGCGGTGGCAGTCTCATTGAGCCGCGCCGCCATCGCGGCGCTGACGTCCGCCTGCCGGCCGGCGCTCTCGTGGATGATCTCCTTCGCTATGCGCGCCAAAATGTCCGGAGGATTGGTCAGCGCATCGAGATCACGAAAGGCAAGATTCACGTAGAGCTGCTCAACTTTGACCCACTGGTCTGTTTTGGCCAGATGATCCAGATACCCGTTCAACGCATGGTAGGCGTAGGTAAGATAAACATAGCTCTCCACCGACGGCGCCGCCTCCACCTCTTTCTGGCACATCTCGATCGCATGCCGGTAATCGCCCGCCGCAAGAAATACCTTTGCTCGGCTCAGCCGGCTCAGATTGCTCCGTCCCTGCTCCGCGCCGGCCGGTAGACCTACCGCGACTGCGAGCAGTGCCACCCCCATGGCTGCGCCAAGAATTTTTTGAACCCGTTGCAACATAATCCTCATGCTGACCGTCCTGCTGCGCGATCCGTCACGGCCTGGGCGGGCCACCGGTGGTCTCTGCAGCCAGCGGAGGCAGCCTCCCGTACGCACCACCAGGTGCAGCCCACGGCAAACCCCGCTCGCCGATCAGGAGAGGGCTGAGAATCGACTTCAGGACAACCGTGCCGAAATTTTCCGTCCATCCAATGCCGGTCAGGTTGATCATGAAATTATACTGCTGCCGGTCCGGAAACTGCAGGAAATAGAGGCCTGCCGACCAGCATTTGCACGGGTTCTGATACAAGCCGACCACATCCAGCTCAGGACTCTGCCCGTTTTTAATGTCGTAGTACAGCTTGGCTCCGACCGTCCAGCCGTACGGCAGCTTGGTGCCCGCCGTGAGCGTCGTAAAATTCAGCTCCGGCGTCGGCGTGAACACGTCATTGAATGAAATGGGATTCCAAATGTCTCCACGGCGCACCCGGTTTCCAGCCCGGGTGAACCGCTGCCCGATTTCCACGTACCAGTTGTTCTCCTGCTGAAACCGAAGATCGGTGTTCCATTGGCTGAGCCCTCCCCCGTATGGATCGAAAAAAGCGTCCATGGTGAGGGTGTTGTTGATCGCCGGCAGGATGCTGCGCTGCTGCTGCCCCGGAATGGTGACGGGGGGCAGCGCCGGGTCCCCGATCACGGCCCGCATCCAAAGGTCTGAAAACTTCTTGCCGGCTACGGCAGTCGTGGGTGGTTGAACAGGTTGCGTCGCATTCCCGAATTGCGTAGTGCCAGGAAACACAAACTGCCGGGCTTCCGTCTGCGCGCTGCCCGGGCGATAACTTTGTGCGAGCATCAGATCGAGCCAACTCTTGGTTGCCCCCTTCTCGTTCTGTCCCAACAGCCGGCTTTGCAGCGAATAGGTCACCAGGTTCTTTTTCTGGAGGTTATCCACGTCATCAATCTGTACGATCTTGGACTGGTCTGTCGGAGGCACGTACTCATAGATAATCTTCGGCTCGATCGTATGCAGCAGGCTCCGCCCGCCGTCCCTGTCGAACCGGCGGGCGAGGCTCGACGCTGCTTCGAGACTGGCCCAGAGTGTTTCCCGATGCGTGGACTTGGCCGTGGCCACACCGTGCGTGTAGTACGTTTCACGAAGCTTGATCTGGGGTGTGAACCCGACCACGTGCCCGATCTGCCATTGCTCCGTGGACAACGATGGCAACAGGTCCGCGCGGCTGATCTGGAATCCCTCTTCACGGTAAAAATGCGCCGCTCGCGAATCCATGCCCAACAGGACCGGCCCGCCGAACGGCGCATAATTGGCAAACCCGTGACCCAACTCGGGCAGGCGCTGGAACGTCTCCTTCCCGCCGGCATTGAAGGGTTGCAGATACTGGCCGAGGACATACAGGTTGCCGTTGGCCAGGCGCTGGGTGACAAACAAACTGGAATCCCCACCGGGCATGGCCCGCTGCGCGCCCGAATTGCTGAGTTGGCTCAGATACTCCGGGTCGCTGGCCAGGAGGGCCGTCGCCATGACCCGCAAATTTGCATTCACTTGCTGGTTGTGCTGCCCGCTGATCAGCGCGCGCATCCGTTTGACATCGCCGCTGTTTTGATCGACGCCTTCAACTTTTGGCAGATGTTCCTGCTTGAGCACGCTCATGAGCCACTGTCCTTTTGATTTCCGGTCCAGCACGTAGCGGTATTCGAAGTCGCTCCCGTATCCGAGGTCCGACCAATACTGCGGCGAAACCGTCAGGTCCTGGCTTGGACTGATCGCCCAGAACAGGCTTTGCCGGTACGTCCAGCCGAACCGGTTGTCGAAGCCCGGTGTCGGAGCCATCAGCCCGCTTTTTCTGGACGTGGCAATCGGATAGGAAAAATCCGGGATCGGCACGATCGGCACGTCGTTCACGCACAGCCAGGCATCTTTGAGATACACACGGTCGCCCGCCATCAGATCCGCATCTTTGAAGGTCAGACGCCAGGCCGGCACTTCACCCTCGCGCGCGTCACAATTGGTGAACGCCCCTTCCTTCGCGCGATAATGATCCTCAGAAAACCGCTGCATAATGCGGCCGGTAAAGAGGGTGTTCGTCGGATTAATGTACAACTGGCCGTGGGTGACCACGCCGGCTTCCGTGTTGACGTTCAACTCCAGCCGCTCGGCATCCACATCCGACACCCGATCCTTCACATGCACGTGTCCTTCGGCAATCAGCGTTCCCGAGAGAGTAAAGAGCGTGGCGTGATCGGACGTCAGCCGCATCGCTCCCTGCACGATCACGACGGATCCGTTCGCTTCGTACACGTCGGTGGTTTGAAAATATTCGATGCGATCGGCGGTGATGGCAACCTGCCGTGACGCAGCGGAAGGAGTCACGACGGTGGTTTGCTGGGATGGCTCTGCGGCGACGGCCGGGCATGCGACTGGAAGCAGCGCAAGTGCCAGGGCCATGCCCGTGCGCGCCGCCAAGGAGGGAATCGCCCATGGGCGGTCAGCCATGTCAGCCCCTTAAAGGGGACAGCCCGCAGCCGCGCAGAATGGCTTGGGTCTCGCCCACCAGCATCAGTGAACCGGTCACCAGGATCAGATCGTCGGGAGCGGCCAGCCGTCGAGCGAGACTGATCGCATCGGCAGGGTCGGGAACCACGCTCGCCGTTCGTCCCCGCGCACGCAGCGATGCGTCCAATTCCTGCGCTGACGCCGCGCGCGGCACGCGGGCCTGCGTCACGATCACCTCATCCACGTGCGGGAGCAGATGATCCAGAAATCCTTCGCAGTCTTTATCCCGCATCATGCCCCAGACCAGCACGACGCGCGATCCGGATCGCTTTTGCCGAATATCCGCCACATACTCGGCCACAACGGCTGCCGCATCCGGGTTATGCGCGCCGTCCAGCACGAACTGAGGACGGGACTCCACCGTTTCAAGCCGCCCCCCCCAGCGAACGGTCCGCAGCCCCTCGCGCACGGCCTCTTCCGACACCGGCAGGCCCCGTTCAGATGCCGCCTCCAGCAACGCCAGCGCGCAGGCGGCATTGTCGAGCTGATGCCGCCCGGCCAGAGGGCAGGGCAATTCGTCGTACGATTCTTTCAGCCCCTCGTACTGGAATCGGGCAGGCGACTTGCCTGAAACTTTAAAATCGCCATGCAATCGGCTTAACGGAGCGCCACGCTCACCTGCCACGCGCGAGAGCACCGTCACCGCCTCGCTGGAGACTCGCCCAATCACCACCGGCACTCCGGATTTGATGATCCCGGCCTTCTCGTAGGCGATTTCTCCGATCGTCTCTCCTAAGTATTCCTGGTGGTCGAGCGCTACGTTGGTAATGGCAATCGCGACCGGCGCCAGCACATTCGTGGCGTCGAACCGTCCGCCGAGCCCGACCTCAACCACAGCCACGTCGATTCCGGCATCCGCAAAATGCTGGAATGCCATCGCGGTGGTGAACTCGAAGAACGTCGGCTCGTGCGACTCTCCGCAGACCGCGCGCACACGGTCGGTCAAGTCCGCCACGCGTTCTTCGGAGATCATGGTTCCGTTCACCAGGATCCGCTCCCGAAAATCCACGAGATGCGGCGAGGTATACAGTCCCACCCGGTACCCGGCCGCCTGCAGCATGGACGCCGCCATGGCGGCCGTCGAGCCTTTGCCGTTCGTCCCTCCGATGTGAAGCGACGGATACCGGCGCTCAGGATGATCGAGGCGATCTAGCAGTGCCTGGATTGCCTCTAGACCAGGCTTGATACCGTGCTTCTGCAGACCGTAGAGAAATTCGACCGACTGAAGGTAGGACATGGGCATGCAGTCGAAGCGGCCTGACCGGCCCTACATGTGCGACAGGAGGGTGCTCAACGTTTCCTTCAGATGTTTCCGTTCGACGATCGCATCGATCATGCCGTGCTCCAACAGGAATTCCGCGCGCTGAAACCCCTCGGGCAGCTGTTGCTTGATCGTCTGCTCGATCACGCGGGGGCCGGCGAAACCGATCAAGGCCTTGGGTTCGGAAAGAATCACGTCGCCGAGCATGGCGACACTGGCCGTGACGCCGCCGAACGTCGGGTCCGCCAAAATGGCAATAAACGGCACCTTGGCCTCACTCAGGCGCGCGACGGCCGCCGCCGTCTTGGCCATCTGCATGAGCGACAGGATGCCTTCCTGCATCCGGGCTCCTCCCGATGTCGTCACCAGCACCAGCGGCGTGCGGGCGGCCAGCGCCCGGTCTGCCGCCCGGCAGATCTTCTCCCCGACCACCGAACCCATGCTGCCGCCCATGAACCCGAAATCGAATACGCTGAGTGCGATCCGGCGGCCGTTGATCGTCCCCTCACCGATCACCATTGCATCCTTGCGCCCCGTCTTCTCCTGCTGCGCCGACAGACGGTCTTTATAGGAACGGCTGTCGGAAAACGCGAGCGGGTCCTGCGGGGCGAGATCGGCTTCCCATTCCTTGAACGAGCCGAGATCCACCAACAACGCCACGCGCTCCTGCACCGAGATCGGAAAGTGATAATCGCACTTGGGACAGACCTTGTTGTTCCGATCCACTTCCTTCCGATAAATGATTTCGCGGCAATGGTTGCACTTCAGCCACAGGCCTTCCGCCGCTTTGGGTCGCTTGCGGCTCTCCTCCGAACCCGGCGATTCGCTTTTTTTGAACCACGCCACGGCAGTGCGTCAGACCTGAACTTCCTGGCCTTCTTCCAGAACCGTCAAATTGCGGATTTTGAGCTGCGACAATTCCTTGATGATTTCCTGACGAAATCTTGGCTTCACGTGATAGATGTAGACTGGAAGGTCCGGCCGCCCGAGTTTCTGAAACTCCCGTGCAAAGAGGGCCGGCGTCAAATGTTTGCTGATTTTGGCGAGTTCCAGCAGTCGATTCGGAAACGACGTTTCGATGAACGCCGCCTTCAGGGTCGGCTCCTTGGCCGCCACCCTCCAGATCTCATCCGTCTCATGGGTGTCGCCGCTGTAGAGCACCGAGGAGGCGCCATCCCGGATCAGAAACCCGACGGTCGGCACCTGATGGTTCACCCGAATCGCCCGGACGTGCAGACCGGCCACTTCGCCTTCCTTCCCCGCCTCGAGGATGCGGCACACAAATATCGGATGCTTGGGATCGGGCAGCGAGAAAAAATCTGGATAGACGTCGCCGTTGAACAGGTGCGCGTGCAGTCCGTCCAAGACCGATGCGATGCTGGTGAGCACCACCGGCTCGATGGCATCCGTTTCTTCTTCTACAAGATTGTCCGCCAGCGTCGGGAGGCCCTGGACATGATCAAAATGGAGATGCGAGAGCAGGATATGGCGAATCTGCTTTTGTTCTTCGAGACGAAGCGCCGCCCCGATCGTCCCGGCATCAATCATCACCGTCCCGTTGACCAGGAATCCGCAGGTCCGACATTGACGGGCCTTGCCATCACGCTCCACGAGCTGTTCGGACCCATGACATCCGAGCACGCGAATCTTCACCGGCCTCTCCCTTTGCGCACCACCATCCCGCTGCAATCTGCCGTTCCGTATTGGGGGGGAGGATAGCACAAGCCTTCCCCGCCCGCATCTAGAATTGTCTTTTTATTTCATGTCTAACGGCATGAATAGCTTGAGGTTTCGAATGAAACCGACCGCGCGGATAATCAGACCGGACGGTGCGGGAAGATCTAACGGAACAGGATAGCAAGCCCGAAACCGATGCTGCCCACGCTGGCCAGCCCACGCACCGCCACCTGCACGTACCGTCCCAGCGAGACCGAAAAGAAGAGCGGCAGACTGATCACGATCCCCAACACCACCATACCGAAAATCGAACCAGCGCCGAAGAGAAGAATGTAGGCGATGCCTTCCCAGAACGTGTGCACCGCGGAGAGCACGACCAGCATCAGCGCCGCGGAGCCGGCCAGCCCGTGCACCATCCCGACCATCAACGGCGGCAGCGAATCGCGCCAGCCATGCCGGTGCGCGTGGTCGTCGCTCAGACGATGGCTGTGCAGATGCACGTGGCGAGCGCCGGCGTGTTCATGGGCGTGCAGGTGCCACTGTTCTCGATAGAGCGTCACGGCCAGGGCAAGTCCCAACGCGACCAGCATCAGGCCGACGACCAATTCAAAGGCCTGGGCCACAGTTTCAGGAATCGTGATCTTGAGGGCGAGCACGGCCAGACCGACCATCAACAGGACCGCGGTGTGGCCGCAGCCCCAGCACAGCCCGATGAATCCGGACCTCCAAAAATTAGGGCGCTGCGCGAGCATGGTGGAGACCGCCACGACATGATCGGCATCGAGGGCATGGCGCACCCCCAGCAGGAACCCCAAACCGAGCATGGACATGAACTGCAGATCGGGCATGGGAAGCAGATAAGTTGATTACGCGAGGATGCTCAAAAAATCCGACCAACGAGACCGCAGGGAGTCCGGCAACTGCGACGCACGCTTTTCGGTACGTCGCAGGGAGACGGACGACCGAGAACGAAGTTGGAAGCCTTTTTCAGCATCCTGTTCGCTCAACCGCCACGGGCATGCATTTCCAGGTGCGGATCGTCCTTCAATTTCTGGATCTCGATCAGCTGTTTTTCCCTGATCCCATCCAGCTCCAGCGCTTTGCGCTCCTCCGCGCCGCGGTCCTTGCGGCCCTGCCAGACCGATCGAATGAGCGCCCGAATCGAGTCGGGCGACGCGCCGGCCCGCAGCGGCCCGCGCAAATCCGTCCCATCCTTGGCATAGAGGCAGAGATACCACATGCCGTCCGCCGTCACCCGGCTGCGGTCGCAGGCGGCGCAAAACGGCGTGGTCGTCGAGGGAATGATGCCGAAACTGGTCCCATCCGGAAGCAGGAAGCGCTGGGCCGGCGCGGAACTGACCTCGTCAACGGGCGTGAGCCGGCCATAGCGCCGGCTCAGCGTCTCGAGAATCGCCGCGCGCGACAGGACCTGATCCATGGACCAACCCGTCGCCCCGCCGACGTCCATATATTCGATGAAGCGCACTTCCGCCCGGACGCGCTTGCCGAATTCAATCAGGTCCACGAGCTCATCGTCGTTGAACCCGCGGATGGCCACGGTATCCAGCTTGAGGCCCGTGAAGCCGACCCGCAACACCGTCTGGATGCCTTCGAGCACACGCGCGTGTTCATCGCGACGCGTCAGGGCCCGAAAACGGTCCGGGCGCAAGGTGTCCAGGCTGACGGTGATACGATGCACGCCGGCATCATAGAGAGCCTGCGCTTGATCGCCGAGCAGAACGCCGTTGGTCGTCAGCGCCAGATCCGTGATCTTCCGGTTCCGAAACAGCAGGCGGACCAGTTGCGGCAAATCGCGCCGCAGCAGCGGCTCCCCGCCGGTCAGCCGCACCTTGTCCACGCCGAGATCGGTGAAATACTCCGTCAACGCAGCCATCTCCTCGAACGTGAGCACGTTGTCGCGCGGGAGCCAGGCGTACTCCGCTTCCGGCATGCAGTACTTGCAGCGGAGATTGCAGCGGTCCGTCACAGACAACCGCAGGCTCTTGAGCGGCCGCCCAAAGGTATCCGCAATATTGGGGGTTTTGTGACTCACAGATGCTCCAAGATGCGCTTTGATTTAACCTTGGCCGTCATCTTTTTCTGCTCAGGATGTTCAAAAAGGCTGTTCAGCGAGGCCGCAGGGAGTCCGGCGACTGAGGCGTGCCCTCTGGGGCACGTCGCAGGGAGACGGGCGACCGAGAACGAAGCTGGCAGCCTTTTTCAACATCCTACGGATGCTCCTCCACCCAAACTTCACCCGCCGGTGTGTGTTCCAGTTTCCAAATGGGCGTGATCTGCTTCAGTTCGTCGATGCACCAGCGGCAGGCCTTGAAGGCGTCCGCGCGATGCTCCGCCCCGACAACGATCAGCACGATGTTTTCGCCGATGCCGATTTCCCCGTACCGGTGCAAGATGAGCACTTCGAGCACGTCGAACTGCTTCAACGCCCGTTCGCGAATTTCGCGCAGCTTCTTCTGCGCCATTCCCTCGTAATGTTCAAAGGTGATGGAACTGACATCATGGCCTTTGGAATGGTCCCGAGCGGTTCCCAGAAAGATCGAGATCCCGCCGACGCGCGTGGACCGCGCGCGCACCCGGTCGATCTCGGCATCCACGGAGAAGTTCTCCCGCTGCACGCGCACGAGCATCGCGTCATCCGTTCCGTCTGTTCCGCCCATTCCATTCGAAGCCGAACCGCCGGCAAAGGGCGGCAGCAGCGCCACCTCGTCGCCGTCGCGAATCTCGGTTTCGCCGTGGGCGATATCCTGATTGACGGAGATCAACACCCGCTTCTGATGAATCAACTCGCCGATGTTGGGATACTGCGCTTCCAGCGTGGCCACCAAATCCTGCACGCGCCGCCCGCCGGTGAGCGCCACCGCCAGCTCGGCCTGGTTGTTCGCGAGGGTTTTGATCAGACCGAACAGCTTGATGGTAATCATGGCCTGGTGTAGGTCCCTGATTTGCCGCCGGACTTGGAGAGCAGGTAGATTTCTCCGAAACTGATCCCCTTGTCCACCGCTTTGCACATGTCGTAAATCGTGAGCGCCGCCACCGACACTGTCGTCATGGCTTCCATCTCGACGCCGGTTGGGCCCGTCGTCTTGACCGTCGCCGTGACGATGATGGCGCACAGCCCTTCCCGATCCGGCTGCGATTCCTCCTGAAACGATAAATCCACGCTGCTGATCAGCAACGGATGGCACATGGGGATGAGATCGGGAGTCCGTTTGGCGCCCATGACGCCGGCGACCTGGGCCACCGCTAGCACGTCGCCCTTGGCAATTTTGCCCTTTTGAATCTGCGCCAGGGTTTCCGGCCGCATGACCACGCGGGCTTGAGCGACCGCCACCCGCTCGGTCGAGGCCTTCTGCGAGACATCGACCATGCGCGCCCGCCCGGACTTATTGAAATGCGTCAGGTCGCCCATTTTCCTCGAAAAATTGCAGCCTTTACTGCGGCAACCGCATTGTGGATGGATTATAGAAGTCGCTTGGAATAGGAGTCAAGCAAGGCGCAGATTCCTTGACGGAGAACCTGTTCATCAACGACAATGCCGCATGGCCGACCATCTGATGATTGAACGCCTTGAATTCCAAGGACATTGCGGTGTCACCGCAGCCGAACGCCAAGTGCCGCAGCCCATCGCAGTCGATCTGGAACTTGAGTATGCGTCTGACGCCTTCGCGCTGGCTGCCTCCACGGGCGACATCGCCCATGCGGTCGACTATGCCGCCGTGGCCGCACGGATCCTGGAAATCGGCCGCAAACAGCCCTACGTCCTATTGGAGACATTGGGCGAAGCATTGGCGGCCATGCTCTTCCGTGAATTCCCCGTCATCAGCGCGAAACTCTGGATTCGAAAAGTCATCCCGCCTGTGGACAGCGTGCAGGGGTCCGTCGGCGTCAAACTCGAGCGCACGAGACCGACGATGGCGCTCGATCCCGCCCCTGCCCAATTCCTGAAAGACTCCCTGCCGTTGCTTCCATGTGGACATGCCCTGGATGTCGCCTGCGGCAGAGGCCGCAACACGCTCTACCTAGCCTCCCAGGGTTTCACGGTTGAGGCCATCGATCGGGACGAGCAGGCGCTGGCTGATCTGACAGCGGCCGCCGCGCAACAGAGCCTGGCATCGATCGCAGTCCACGCCATGGAGCTTGAAGATGCTACACGGCCGCCTGCAATCCCGGCCGCCCGCTACGATGTCATCCTCGGGTTTTTTTACCTCCACCGGCCTCTCTTCCCGGCATTGCTTCACGCGCTCAAACCGGGCGGCGTCCTGATCTACGAAACCTTTCTCATTGACAACCATCTCCGCTATCAACATCCACGCAGGAGAGAATTCTGCCTCGAGCACAATGAACTCCTGAGCCTCGCACGTGGGCTACGGATTCTCCATTATGACGAAGGCGCACACCACGATGGCCATGGGAACGAGCCTGTCTTCACGGCCCGCCTTTTAGCACAGAAGAATGGTTAATGGGTGATGGTTAATCGTTAACGAAATGGGAAACATGCCCCGCTGAGTCTCTCCACATCAACCATCAACCATTAGCCATCAACCATTTCAGAGATGAGCCGCCTCGACCTGCACCTCCATACGACCCATTCGGACGGCAGCCTGCCCCCGGCCGAAGTGCTCGCCCTTGCGCACAAGGCCGGCGTGACCGCGCTGGCCATCACGGACCACGACATCACCACCGGCATCCCCGAAGCGCTGAAAGCCGGCGGAGACCTCGGCATCGAAATCATTCCCGGCGTGGAGATCAGTTCCCGGTTCGGCGAGAGCGAATTGCATATTCTTGGTTATTTTCTGGATTGGCAGGACCCGACGCTGAACACCCGGCTGGCCGGACTCCGCGACAGCCGCCACCGCCGCAATCCCCAGATCGTCGAACGGCTGCGCGCGCTGGGATGCGACATCACCTACGACGAAGTGCGGAAACTGGCCGGAACCGAATCGGTGGGACGCCCGCACATCGCGCGCGTCTTGATGGAGAAAGGCTACGTCAAGTCGGCCAAGGAAGCCTTCGACCGTTTCCTTGCGCAGGGCAAACCGGCCTATGTGCCCCGCGAACTGCCGGAGCCGGCCGAGGCCATGGCCTGGATCAGAGCTGCGAAAGGCGTCCCCGTCCTGGCTCATCCCCTCTGGGCCAAACAAAACGACGCAGGACTGTTCGCATTATGCGGACGGCTGAAGGCCGACGGCTTAGGCGGGATGGAAGTGCACTACAGCACGCACAATCCCAAGCAGACCGCCGAATTGCTCAATATCGCCAAGCGGCTGGATCTGCTTGTGACCGGCGGCAGCGACTTCCACGGACTCACCAAACCGGATATCGAAGTCGGCGTGGGGAAAGGCGGGCTCACAGTCCCCGTCAAGCTGCTCGACCCATTGAAGAAAGCGGCGTCCGCCTAGCGCTCCCCCACTCCCCATCCCGCGCCTTCCCTGTTATGATGAATGTATGGGAACCGTCTGTCCGACGAGAGTGACCATGCGCACCCTGCTGACAATCCTGGCCATCAGCGCACTCCTGTCTGGAGGAGACGCGGCCGCACAGGGCATCAGCATCATTCAAGGCAGTGACGGAACGAGCGGAACAGTTATGGATCTCGGCGGCGGGTTTCGCAGTTACTCGGACTCACACGGGAATATGGGGACGATCATGGACCTGGGAGGTGGGTTCCAAACTTATCAGTTCACGTCACCGCACGGGGGCCTGCAGTCCGGCACAATCTTGACACTGCCTTCTCCGCGTTCGAGCTTCGATACACCGCCGGCCGGTCTCACGCCCACACCAGTGCTGCCATTCTCCCCGCGAGGGCCGCTCATGCCACGCGAACACATGGCGCCGGTCGTGCCGCTCACGCCGCTGACACCGAGCACGGGAACATTCAATACGTTTGGGAACGGTGGCGGAGTGGGAAGGTTCGGGCGGTAGACTCTCTTCCCATGCGAACGCTCAAAAGGACCATCCAACGAAGCCGCAGGGAGTCCGGCGACTGAGACGTACGCTTTTCGGTACGTCGCAGGGAGACAGACGACCGAGAACGAAGCTGGGGAGTCCTTTTCAGCGTTCGCTTACTAGTACAGAGGAGCTTGGGGACCCCATACCATCCCAGCAAGATCAGGGTCCTCGCCACCTGCCGTTGAGGCCGGACGGGCGGTTTTCTCTTCCTTCCGCTGTACGCGTCGCGCCTCTTTCTCTCTCTGCTGAATCTGCTTGGCCCGCTCGCGATCGCGTTTTTTGAGGGTCGGTTTGCTCGGCCTGCCGATGGGATCCTCCCGAGGCCGCCATCGCCTCTCGGTAAAATGGTTGCGTGGATGCCGGCGTTTACTGGGTGGCTCCACGCCGGCTGCGGCGCGCCGTCTTTCCCGCATGGAGAGCAGCCGGCTGAGATCGTGTGCCCTGCTTCATCCCCCTGCTGGCCAGCTTCAACACCTCCCGCCGGATTTCGTCAATGGGCGTAGGGAGTTTCTCCGGCACCATCATGTCCAGCCCAAATCGTTCCCACCTGATCCGAGGCTGCCGTTTCATCCGCTTGGCTTTGAATCCTTTTTTGACGATGCGCCAGGCCATATCCGTCTCCTTGTCTCTCAGTGAGGTCTGTCTACCCTCGACGACGCTGCCCATTTTGCGACCGTGCCTCCGGCTCAAACGACGGCAGGGACGGTCCCGGCCAGATGAGATAGGGAGGCTCCTTCATGCCTTCCGCCATGCCCGGATAGAGATGTCGCGCCTGGGTATAGGCGCTGGCCTGGGCCTGACGACAGGTCGGCGCCTCAGGCAGACTCGAGACGACCCGCAAGTCCATCCGTTCCTTCAGCCCCGCATCTGCCATGTACAGCTCGCACGTAAACTGCCCCTCCCCGCAATAGGTCGTGCTCACCAGCAACTGTCCGCCGTCTGGAAATACCACGATCGGATCTGCGTTGAGTCTACCCATGCTCCTTTTTCCTCTTGTCGCTCCAGAACACACGCGACACGGACTGCTTGATGCATGCCCCCGTCCTCATCCCTCATGGACGGACCTCTGGACACACACTTGCGCCGTACGAGCAGCGCGCCTGGAGAATCGATCGCGCAGGGACAGGATCAGCAGGACGGGAGCGCGAGGGACGGGGTTATCACCGTGGCTCTACGGTGCTGCAGTGTACCCTACGCCGACGGGATATACAAATGACGGTTTTGGAGACGCACAAGAGCCTTCGCAGACAGACGAGCCGCGCCAGGGTGGAGCCTGGCGATCAGGCAGTCAAATTTTCCGGCGGTTCATCTCCAGATCGGCTTCGCGCAGCAATTCCTCGGCGGACTCCGGCGGGACCTGACTGACGACGATTCCAATACTGCATTCCACTTTACGGGGCAGCGCGCGCCGCTTCCCGAATTCGGCCAGCTTGCGGGTGACGCGGTCGGTAATCACTTCCACCTGATCGTGCCCGGCATCGACCAGCAGCACGGCAAATTCGTCCGAGCCATACCGCGACACCAAATCGGTGGTGCGGGTGGATTCCACGAGCGCATCCGCGACGGCGCGCAACACCTCGTCGCCCATCGCATACCCGAAATTATCGTTGATCTCTTTCAGATGGTGCACATCCAGGCTCAACAGGATCACGCCGCTACACCGGCGGCGCGCCCCGGCTGCCAGACGCCGGTACTGATCGTGAAACGTGCGCCGTCCGGCCAGCACGGTCAACGGATCGGGAGCGGTCCTGGAGAGGAGGCGGTTCACACTCTGTAACCGTGCGGCCAGCATCCGCAGGAGCGCGATGGACAGCTGCGGAGACTGTTCCAGCGCCCGCGTGAAGTCGTCCTGGGGAATCATCAGGCACCGCGTCCGTTCCACGGCCATGACCGTGGCGGTGCGCGAGTGATCGAGCAGCAGGCCCATTTCGCCGACGATCTCGCCCTGTCCCAGCTCGCCGATAAACCGGTCCACCAGCGGCGCCTCCGGGGTGGCCTCGACAATGCGGACCTGTCCTCCGAGAATCACATAGATATGCGCGCCCGCTTCGCCCTGCCGGAACACCGTCTGGCCGGGCAGATAGACCCGTTCAACCGCCTTTGCAACCAACGGTATCAACTGTTCCTGGGACAACGATTGGAAAAGCGGCGTCGTGGCAAGCAGGCCGGCATAGGCCCCCACCAGCGTCCTGCTGACCGGCTGAAGCGCGGCGACGGGCTCGCCGGCCCCTTCGCCATCCAGTGCCCCGCCAGGCTGTGTGTCCTCGAACGCCGTCAACGCGCGCGTCAGCCAGGCGCGCACGCGCGCGCGCAGCATCGGCGGGACGACAGGCCGCGCCAGATAATCGTCGGCAGGCCCGATCAGCGTCCGTCCGCTGGGAGCATCCGATTCGTTCGTCAGCATGATCGCCGGCAGGTTGGGACGATTGAGCTTGGACCGGATTTGCTTGATCAGCCCGACCCCGTCGCCATGCGGCAATCGCTTATCCACGATCATCAGGCTCGGCGGCACGTCACCCGCCTGCGCGAGCGCCGTCTGCGGGTCCGATGCCGCAAGGAACACCAGCCCGTCTTCCGCCAGCACCTGCCCGATCGTCGCCAGTTCGGTGTCCGTGCCGCCGACCACCAGCACACGCTCGCCGACGATCGACCGCCGCCGCAAGGCGGACGCCTCGTCCGGGAGCTGCGCCTGACGGTTGCCCTGCACGTCCAGGATCAACCCTTCCGCCGCCGCGACGACGTCCAGCGACGCGCCGCGCTCCCCCACCAGATGCCTGGCAATCCCTTCCATGCGCGCGATCTCGCCGTCATCGTGCAGAGGATCGTGATGAAACAGCGCCAACTGCTTGACGCCGGCCGCCATCGCAATCTCCGTCGCGTAGTCGACCGTGCTATGCCCCCATCCAACCTTGCTGGAGTATTCTTCCAGACTGTATTGCGCGTCATGGATGACGAGATCCGCCCCGTTCAGAAACGCAATGTGTCGTTGATCGCCCGGATGCTTGAACTGCGAACCGGACGGGTTCCAGAACGGCTCATGATCGGTGACATACGCCACCGTCGCGCCGCCGCTTGAGATGCGGAACGAAATCGTCGGCGCCGTATGGTTCAGGTACTGCGTCTCGATCATCACGTCGCCCAACCGCAAAGACCCTTCTTCCAGTTCCGTGAAATGAATGCGGCTGCGCAAATCCCGCAGCGTCACCGGAAAATAGGAATACTGCATCTGCCCGGCCAGCGCGTCTTCGACGGTCCGCTGCAGACCGGCCGGCGCAAAGACGTTCAACTCGGTGTCAGGCAGGAACGCGGGGGTGAAGAATGGAAAGCCCTGGATGTGATCCCAGTGAGTATGGCCGATGAACAGATTGATCCGGAGCGGATGGGCTGCCGACTTCAACAGATCGAGCCCCAGCAACCGCGCGCCGGTTCCACAATCCAGAACAATAATCGTCCCATCCTGGGCGCGCACCTCGACGCAGGACGTATTCCCGCCGTACTTCGCGGTCTGCGGCCCCGGCGTCGGGACCGATCCGCGCGTGCCCCAGAACTTTACTTTGAGAGGGTCCTGCGCCATCGCGTCAGTTATCCGGCGTTTCCACGATGTGGTTTTCGAATCGGGTGCAGCCCTCGGCCAGCAGCCGGTTGGTCAGCATCTCCCCCGGCCATTCGATCGGCAGGTCGGCGGTGAACACCCACACATCCTGAGACGTCCACACCGGCCCGTGATCATCCGGCAATTCCGGATCGAAGAGGTCCGTCCACACCGGCATGTAGACGCCGTTGCCGCACTGCGTATGGAGATGCACGATCGTCCGGCTCCGCACGGCCGGGTCGAGATCGCGCCAGACCTCCACCGTTTCGTCGGCCAGCCGGTGCAACCGCACGGCGTTTTGCGCGTCGAACATCGCGTAGCTGGAAAACACGGGCGCCTCCAGCATGTGGGGCGCCGACGCCAGTTCCGGGCATTGGGCGACGAGACCGGCGAGCAACGCTTGCCGGCTCTGCTCCTCGATCGAGTCCGGAAGCCCAGGTTCCGGCGATCCCAGCAGCTCAAACAGCAGGAAGGCCGTCGACTCCATCGGCGGATGCAGTCGGGCGGCAAGCAACTGACGGCGTTGCCCCTCCGTCATTCCCGCCAGATGTTGATGGAGATCCTGCAACGTCAACCGCTCGATCGTCGAGTCCGTCAGAAGCCGCGGCTCGACCATCACGGCGGTGCCTGGCGTCAGATGCAAATGCTCCCGCAGCAGGTCGGCGGTCGCCAGGGGATCAATTTTCAAATGCAGGGGCGTGCGTAAATCAGCCTGTAAGGGCAACTCGAGCGCTCCGAGAATGGCGTACCGCGGCTTGTCGTCGGGCCCCTCGCTCATCGAGATCGAACAGGCCGCTTCGGCCAGCAGGTCGAACAGCCATTCGGCCATTTCTTCATCCAGCGCCGCCAGGATCGTGAGCACATCCTGCTCGCGATCCTGTTCCAGCAACGCCTGCAGCGTATCGATCGCCGAGTCGGCGTCGCCATGGTCATGCCGCCGGGCATTGATGAGATGGATCAGGTCACGGGTCAACGGATCGGGACGATACCAACTCGACATGGGCACTCCTCGAAACAGATCGGCGGAGGGAGCCCTCTCCCGGCAGCCGGATACCCGTATGTTGCCAAAGTTCAATCCGTGAAGCAAGAGCCTCTTGCAAGTAAGAAGTATGAAGCAGGAAGTAGGAAGTGAAGACGACCGCCTTCACGCGCTTCCTATTTTACTTCCTACTTCATACTTCCTACTTCAAACTTGCACCGCCTCGGTGCGCATTCCCAGATCACCTTCACCAGCACCCGCTTCTTGCGGCGACCGTCGAACTCACCGTAGAAAATTTGCTCCCATGGACCGACGTCCAATGTGCCCTTCGTGATCGCCACCACCACCTCGCGTCCCATCAGTTGCCGCTTGATGTGCGCGTCGCCGTTGTCTTCGCCGGTCAGATTATGCCGATAGTCGGCCTCGTGCGGAGCCAGCCGTTCCAGAAACTGATCGTAATCCTTCAACAGACCCGGCTCGTCATCATTAATGTAGACACTGGCGGTGATATGCATGGCATTGACCAGTACGAGCCCCTCCCGGATACCGCTCTTCTGCACGACTGCTTCCACCTGCGGCGTAATATTGAGATAGGCCCGACGTGTGTCGGTCTGAAACCAGAGCTCTTCCCGGTAGGCTTTCATGATGGTTGAGAACAAGCGCTCATTTGGTGTGGCCGCGAGTTTACCATATAATAGGAGGCTGGCAGGAAGTCGGGAGTCTCCATGGCACGTACACGCTCACACACGCTTCGTCTCTCTCCCAACGCACTGACCGTCCTGCGTCGGCGCTATCTGGAGAAGAACGCGGACGGCAAGCCGGTTGAAACGCCGTCGCAGCTCTTCCGCCGCGTGGCGGACAATGTCGCGCAGGCGGAGCGGCTTTACGGCGGGTCCCGACGGACCATCGCGCGCACGAGTGACATCTTCAACGGCATGATGACCCGCCTGGAATTTCTTCCAAACTCGCCGACACTCATGAACGCCGGACGCGATCTCCAGCAGCTCTCCGCCTGCTTCGTGCTGCCGGTGGAAGACTCGCTGGAATCCATCTTCGACTCGGTCAAATACCAGGCGCTCATCCACCAATCCGGCGGCGGCACCGGATTTTCGTTCAGCCACCTGCGCCCGAGGAACGACCGTGTCGCCTCGACCAGCGGCGTGGCATCGGGGCCGATCTCGTTCATGCGCGTGTTCAACATGGCGACCGAGGTGATCAAGCAGGGCGGCGCCCGCCGGGGCGCCAACATGGGCATCCTGCGTGTGGACCATCCGGATATTCTCGACTTCATTGCGGCCAAGCAGAATCCGGCCGAGCTGACGAACTTCAACATCTCGGTGGGCATCACCGACGCCTTCATGCGCGCACTGGAGCGTGGGCAGGACTATGCGCTGATCAATCCCAGAACCGGCCGGACCGCCGGACGCCTCAGCGCCGCCTCGGTCTTCGATCGCATCGTGGAGGCCGCCTGGAGCACCGGCGAGCCGGGCGTGATCTTCCTCGACACCATCAATACCCACAACCCGACGCCGCACATCGGCCGTATCGAGTCCACGAATCCCTGCGGCGAACAGCCCCTGCTCGCGTACGAATCCTGCACGCTGGGGTCCCTCAATCTGGCGAAATTCGTCACCGGTTTGCCCAAACGCGCGGCGATTGACTTCGATCGACTGGCCGAAGCCACCGCTCACGCCGTCCATTTCCTGGACAATGTGCTGGACATGAACCAGTACCCGCTGCCCGAGATCGCCGCCATCACGAAAGGCAATCGGAAGATCGGTCTCGGCGTGATGGGCTTTGCCGATCTCCTGGTCAAGCTGGGCATTCCCTACGACAGCGCCCACGCGCTGGCAGTCGGCGAACAGGTGATGCAGTTCATCCGGGAACAGGGTCACGCGGCCTCCGCCGAGTCGGCGAAGACACGAGGGACGTTCCCGAATTTCAAAGGAAGCCGACTGGAATCCGAGGGCCGCCGCTTGCGCAACGCCACGGTCACGACGGTCGCCCCAACCGGCACCATCAGCATCATCGCCGACTGCTCACCCGGCATCGAGCCCCTCTACGGCGTCAGTTACGACCGCACGGTCATGGACGACGTGCGGCTGACGTCTCTCCATCCTGAGTTTGTTCGCCGGGCGCGGGCCGCCGGCATCTACTCTCAGCAACTGGCGGCCAAGGTCGCCGCGAACGAATCGATCCAGGACCTGGCGGAGATTCCGGACGACTTGCGCCGGCTGTTCGTCACGGCGCACGACATCACGCCGGAGCATCACGTCCGGATGCAAGCCGCTTTTCAACGCTACAGCGACAGCGGTGTCTCCAAGACGATCAACCTGCCGGCCAAGGCCGCCAAAGCCGACGTCGCCGCCGCCTTCGCACTGGCCTATCAACTCGGCTGCAAGGGGCTCACCGTCTTTCGATCCGGCAGCCGGGAGCACCAAGTGTTGTCCTGCACGAACGTACAGTACTGTTAAACACCGTAACGCGTGATCCGTGACGGGAACATTCAGATGACGGACCTCAACTCGTTACGCATCATGCATCACGGATCACGTCTGTTATGATCCGCTCCCCCGCCGTTGCCGGTCCATTTTATAGCGCGTCCGCCGCGACGCTCGAAGCCGAGGTGGCCGGCTGCCTGGATCGCACGGCGCTGCCGGAACCGATGATCGCCGCCATCAGCCCCCATGCCGGGCTGATGTATTCGGGCCCTGTCGCCGGAGCGGTGTACAGCCGGATCGCCCTGCCCGCGACCGTCATCCTGATCGGCCCAAATCACACCGGTATTGGTCCGGCCGTATCCCTGTATCCGGAGGGCGCCTGGCGAATGCCGGGCGGCGAAGTGTCCGTCGACCGGGACCTCGCAGCGGAAATTCTCGCGCGCTGCCCGTACGCCGAGGCCGACACCACTGCGCATCAGCGGGAGCATTGTCTGGAAGTCCAACTGCCATTTCTGCAGAGCCGGCGACGGCATATCCAGATTGTCCCGATCGTGCTTGGAATAAGAGACCCGGCCTTGTGCCAGGCGATCGGAGAATGTCTGGCAGCGATTCTTGCGCAGCACACCAATAGGGAAGGCGGGCAGCCGCTCCTGGTCGCCAGCACCGACATGAACCACTATGAGTCGGATGCGATCACGAGAGAAAAGGACCGCCATGCGCTTGACGCCATCGAGCGGCTGGATCCACACGAACTCGATGCCGCCGTGACCACACATGGTATTTCCATGTGCGGCATCGCGCCGACCCTGGCCGTCCTTCACGCCGCCCGCGCGCTGGGCGCAACCAGCGCGACACTTGTCCGCTATGCCACTTCTGCAGATCAGGGTGGAGATCACGCTCGCGTAGTCGGCTATGCCGGCTTTACCATTTAGCCGTTTTACGCTTCACACAGCGTTATGTTCATAACCCACGAGAATGTTTGACAGAACAGGCGGATAGTGTTATTTACACGCCCAGTGTTCTACCGATAGACGTAAGGAGGGTCTGATGAGCGTCGCGTCCAGTCTTGCGCTTCCGATCAATGCACTCCCAGGATGGAGTATCTTCTTCGCTAAAGAACCTGCTTCCGCTTCCGATCCGAATCAGCAGGACATGGACAAGACCGTCGTCCTCGGCCCTCCCGGAAAAAAAGGTCCCACGCCGCCAAGCGGAAAAGAGCGCATTCTTTTTGTAGTGTTGATCCTCGTCATCGCCGGTGGGGGTGGATACCTCGCAGTCAATCCAGATATTTTAATGAACCTGCTCGGCGAAGCGCCTGGAGAAGCGCCCCCTCCTCAACTGACACTCAGGGTTGCGAAGCCGGCGGCTCCGGCTCAAGCCCAAGCTCCCGCTCCGGCACCAGGTCAAGCGGCAGCCCCTGGAGCTGTCCCGGCCCCTGCCCCGTCCCCAGCGACAGCCATGGCGCCAGCCGTGCCCGTGCCTGTTCCGGCGGCGCTCACAGCAACCGCTCCGAAGCCGGCGACACAGGCTCCGACACCCGTGCCTGCAGCCGTGGCGAGTGCCCCGGCACCAGCGGCTGTTTCAGCTGCGCCAAAGCCGGCAACACCCGCACCGCTGCCGGTACCTCCAGTTGCGACAAGCGTCCCGGCTCCTGTTCCGGCTCCGGCTGCGCCTGCAGTCGTGGTGGGCAGTCCAGCACCTGCTCCAGCCCCGGCAGCGATGTCTGCAACCGCGCCAAAGCCAGGGGCGTCAGCCATTCCAGCCCTCTCAACGCCAAAGTTTGGCGAAGGGGAAAAGGTCTCTGTCTCTGCTCCGACCCCTTTGACCCCCGATTCAGCAGGCAAGAAACCAGGAACGGCAACCGCCGCGCCCGGTTCCACTCTGGTCGTGCTGGATACGGACCTGCAAAACATGGCGTGGGCCTACTCCGTCCGTACGGAACAGGGCGCAACCGGCTGGGTGGCGGAAAAGAACCTCGTCGCCAAGTAACCGCTCCCCGCTCTCTCTGCGGAACCTGCCTTGCCTGTGCGGGGGACGCCCCGTGTATAATGTCGCTCCCGTGCCTCCAATTCAGCGAGGGCGCATGCTGCGTGCGATCATTTTCGATTTCGACGGCGTCGTGGCGGACAGCGAGCCCATCCATCTGGCCGTGTTTCAGCGGATCCTGGGCGAACAGGGATTGTTCCTGAGTCCCGAGGAATATTACACCGACTATTTGGGGTACGACGACAAGGGCTGCTTCCGCGCATTCTTGACGGCTCACGGCCCATCTCCTTCCGACAAGACGATCGACGACCTGGTGGCGAGAAAAGCCCAGGCCTATCTCGATCACATCAAACAGCATGTGCTCATTTTCCCGGGCGTGCGTGAACTGGTTCGCGAGGCCGCTTCCCGCCACCGTCTGGCCATTGCGTCCGGCGCGCTACGGAACGAGATCGAGTACGTCCTGGAGTGCGCGGGCATCCGCAAGGAGTTCGAGCACATCACGAGCGCCGAGGATGTCCGCCGAGGCAAACCCGACCCCGAACCGTTCGTCCACGCCCTGGCCTCGCTCAATCGCGCCCCGCGATCAGGACAGGCCGGACTGGCCCCGGACGACTGCCTGGTCATCGAAGATTCGATCCCCGGCATTCGAGCGGCGCATGCCGCCGGCATGAAAGTCCTGGCCGTGGCGAATACGCACACCGCCCAGGATCTGCGCGAGGCTGATGCGCTCACGCACTCCCTGGCCGACGTGAAATTGCCCGATCTGGAAACCAGGCTCTGGCCGACGGATGCCGCGCGGCACGACCAACGATGAGAATATGCTCGTTGCTTCCGGGAGCGACCGAAGTGGTGGCACTGTTGGGGCGTACCCGGCATCTGGTCGGCATCAGCCATGAATGCGACTACCCGCCGGAGATCCGTACCAAGCCGGTGCTGGTCCGCGCGACGGTGGATGCCGGACTGCCCAGCCACAACATTGATCGCCACGTCCGCACAGCCCTGCAGGCCGGCCGGCCGCTCTACGAATTGGACGAAACCATGCTCACCCGCGTGCGGCCCGATCTCGTCATCGCCCAGGATCTGTGCCACGCGTGCGCCATCACTCCGGCACAATTGCGACATGCCCTCCGCGTGCTGCCCTCTCCCCCGCGCGTGTTGTCGCTGAGCCCCTCGACGCTCGACGAGGTGCTCGCCGACATCGAGCGGATCGGTGCGGCGATCGGACGGGCGCAGGAGGCCTCGAGCGTGATCGAACAACTCCGGGCCAGGCTGGAAGCCGTCCTGCTCCAGGTCGCGCACGCGGAGAGACACCCGCGCGTGGCCTGTCTCGAATGGCTCGATCCGCTCTTTGCCGCCGGCCATTGGGTGCCCGAAATGGTCGCCTGTGCCGGAGGCGTCGACGTCCTGGGCACGCCGGGTTCCCCGTCTGTGCAGATCACGTGGGAGCAGGTGCAGGCGGCGAAACCGGACGTGCTGGTCATCATGCCCTGCGGATTCTCGATCGCCCGCACGAGGCAGGAACTGGATCGTCTCACGAAACGCGCAGGCTGGAAGAAGCTGCCGGCGGTCAAGCACGGGCGCGTCTTTCTGGTGGACGCCGCCGCCTATTTCAATCGCCCGGGGCCGCGTGTGATCGACGGCGTTGAAATCCTGGCCCCCTGCTTCCATCCCTCTCTTCAACAGGCGGCCGGCCCCGAGGCCGTCCAGCGCCTCGAACAATCGACCGCGTCCACCCGCAAACGCTCCGTCTCGACGCGATGACATCGTCCGAAGCCCAGGCCTACTGCACCGCCATCACGAAACGCAGCGGCAGCAATTTTTACTATTCGTTTTTCTTCCTGCCCGCTGCGCGGCGCGACGCCATGTACACCGTCTACGCGTTCTGCAAGGAAGTGGACAGTGCCGTGGACGAGGCGCCACCCGGCAGCGATCCCAGGAAGGCCATCAGCCAATGGCGCGCGGAGGTGGCTGCCGTCTACGGCGGCACCCCCACGCATCCGGTCGCCATCAGCCTGGCCGGCCATGTCCGGCACTTGGGCATTCCCAGGGAGCATTTCGACGAATTGATCAACGGCGTCGAAATGGACCTCTCGACGACGCGCTACATCACATTCGACGAACTCTCCCGCTACTGCTACCGCGTCGCCTGCGTCGTCGGACTCATCTGCCTGCACATCTTCGGCACCCGAGACCCGCGAGCGAAGGGCTATGCCGTCAACCTCGGCATGGCGTTCCAGCTCACCAATATCCTGCGCGACCTTGGGACGGACGCGGACCGCGGCCGCGTCTATCTTCCCCTGGAGGAGCTCACGCGATTCGGGTGCACCGAGGAACAGTTGCTCCAGCGCCGCTACTCGCCCCGCTTCAACAGTCTGATGGCCTTCCAATGCACGCGTGCACATGAGTGTTACGGCAAGGCCCGCACGATTTTAGAAAGCCTGCCGCGCGCCGATCGGAAAGCCCTGATCCCTGCCGAGATGATGCGCGGGGTCTACGAGCGCATCCTGCTTCGCATCGAACAAGCCGGCTACCGCGTGTTCGACTCGCGCATCAGCGTGCCGCCTGTGTCACGCCTGGCCATTGCCGCCAGCGTGTGGCTTCGGAATCTCTTCTCCTAATCATGTCCCGGACCGCGCTGATTATCGGTGGCGGCCCAGCCGGACTCACCGCCGCATGGCGACTCGCCGCGCAAGGTTATGCCGTCACCCTCATTGAACGGAGCGAGCGGCTGGGTGGACGCTTGTTGTGCGGCACCGCCGCCAATCAGTTCGATGCCATCCCGCCAGTGTTCATGGGATACCAGACCGCGACGCTTGGCCTCCTGAAAGAACTCGGGACGGTTGATTCGGCCGTACTGTCCGGCGACCTGCGAATCGAATTTCTGCTCCCCGGCGGACGTCTCGTCCCGCTGATGCAGCCGTGGCTCCCCGCTCCCTTCCATACGATCGCCGGCCTGCTGCTGTTCGGCGGACTGCCGTTGGTAGACCGCTGGCGGCTGTTGGATATCATCGAACGAAGCTGGGAAGGCGATCCCGCCCTGCCGCAGAATCTCGATCAACGGACCGCGGAAGAATGGCTGGCAGAACGGAAACAATCGGAGCGCGCGCAGGCCGATGTCTGGACGCCGCTGGCCCGGTTTCTGATCGGAGACGATCTCGCCACCGTCTCGGCGGCAGCCCTCGTCAGCGTCTTCACGCGCTGCTTTCTTGCCGCCCGCCGCCATGCACGCCTCGCCGTCCCAGCCGACAGCCTGGACAATCTCCTGCTGGCACCACTTGCCACCCGTCTCGCCCGGGCAGGCACGGCAATCCGTCTCAATACCACGGCCGTGTTGCTCCAGATCGAGAACGACCGGGTGACCGGCGTGCGGCTGCGCGACGGCGCCACCCTCACCGCTGACCACTACATCGTGACGCTGCCTCATAAACAGCTCACCGCAATCCTTCCGGAGCGGATACTCACGCATTACTCATATTTTCAGCAGCTCACGCAGCTCTCGGACTCGCCGGCGCTGACTGTCCACCTGCGGATTGACACGGCCCTCCAGGCGCCGCGTGTCGTGCTTTTGGCACGGCGGACCTTTCACTGGCTGGTGAGCCGGCCCGGACCGCGTCGCAGCGGAACCGTGATCTCTGTTGTCGCGACCGGCAAACCGGAATTATTCGAACGGACGGATCAGGCACTCACCATGCTGGCGCTCGATAAACTGGCTTATGCCTATCCGGGATCGGAGGCCATCAAACTGCTCGACAGTCAGGTGGTCCGGGAACCCCGCGCCTTCCTCACGATAAGCCCCGGCATGAGAGTCCACCGTCCCCTGCCGCAAAGTCCCTTCGACAATCTGCTGATCGGAGGCGATTGGACCGACACAGGCCTGCCCGCCACGCTGGAGAGCGCCATCGTCAGCGGCACCCGCTGCGCGGAGATGATCCTGACAAAGGAAAAATTGCAGCGAGCTCGAGGAGCAGAAACCGCTACCGTTTAGTTTACAATTTCATCCGAATCCATCAGACTCTGCGCATCATGCCAGCCATGCAAGCGGGGGTTGCCGACCATGTATGGACAATCGAAGAAACTATTAGCCTGCTGGATTCTTCTAGGTAGTGTTCTGGCTTCAATCGGATCATATGGGCAGACACCAACTCCAACCGAATCCACTGACAAACCAAAGCAGCAAGCCACTACCAGTCAAAAGAAACCCAAGCCCGATCAGCGCGGCACCGAGAAATCGCCTCTGTTTATCAAAGTAGCTCCAACCCAAAAGACTCAAGAGGAAACCGAAAGAGAGACTCAACGGCAGGAGGAAGTACAGTCTACCGACAGATGGCTGATGCGATTTACTGGTTTACTCGCAATCTTTACCTTGATTTTGGCTGGATTCACAGCAAAGACGTGGTGGGATGCGAAAAAGACTGCCGAAAGGCAATTGCGAGCGTATGTATCTGCAACCCCCACCAACATGTTCGGCCCTCAACCAATTAGATACAGATTTTCGATGATCAATCATGGCCAAACTCCGGCCTACCATGTGACTGACGTGGCTTCGGTAGATATTTTCCCTTATCCTTTGCCTGCAAATTTTAACTTTCCAGCTTTGTCTTCTCAGAAGGCTAGTCGCACTGTCCTCCATCCAAGTGCTACAAACTACTCCGGTGAAGCTCATGCGACCAGAACCTTTACCGCAGCAGAAATCGCTCAAATTACTACTGGGACTCAAAACAGGCTTTACCTTTATGGTGTGCTTCAGTATGTGGATATTTTCAATAAGCCTCATATAACTAAATTCTGTCACTCGGTTGCAGGAAGTCCGGCATTTACTGCCTTCTTCCAGGGCGTCGGAGGCCAAGTATTTGACAGCGAATCCGCCGATCAACACGACGAGACAGATTAACGCCAGCCAAACTTTACTAGTACCTACCAGTGTCCTTCATTGACAAGCCTTCAGCCCGCGCCTAAGATTCCGCTCATGCCCCTCCAGGAACTCAGCGCCTCCCTGCATAACTGCCAGCGTTGTAAACTCGCCAAACTTGGTCGCACGCAAGTGGTGTTCGGCACGGGAAACCCGACAGCCAGCATCATGTTCGTGGGCGAGGCTCCGGGCTTCAACGAGGACCAACAGGGCGAACCATTCGTAGGCGCGGCGGGCAAACTCCTGGACAAGCTCTTGGAATCGGCCGGCCTGTCACGCGCGCAGGTCTATATTGCGAACGTGATCAAGTGCCGCCCGCCGAACAACCGCGATCCGGAACCGGATGAAGTGGACACCTGCAAGCCGTTTCTCCTGCAGCAGATCGAGCTGATCAATCCCAAGCTGGTCTGCACGCTGGGCAATTGGGCGACACAGACGATCCTCGAGAAGAAGGTCGGCATCACGAAGGTGAAGGGGCAGGCGATCAAGCTGGAGCGGTTCGTCGTATTCCCCCTGCTCCATCCAGCCGCGGCGCTGCATCAAGGCAACCTACTGGAAACCTTGCACGAGGATTTCAAAAAACTGAGAGCCTATCTGGACCGGATGGATGCGCCCGTGGTCCAGACCATGCCGGCGTCAGTTCCCCCTACCTCGCCTGCCGCGGCGCAGCCCCAACTCGACCTCTTCGGTTCCTAAGCTTCCCTCAATCCTCTCCACTACGGACTCCTCTCTATTACGTGAATGTCATAATTGCTTATTTTCCGTATTTTCGCTAACTTACCCCTCGTAATTCCGCTAACCAATTACTCTACAAGGAGCATTGATGCGCGCGTCAGCCCCTGCTTCTATCATGGCAGCCGTGCTACTTGGCCTCGGGTTACTGTCTCCCTTATCGGCTCTGGCAGCAGGCGAAACCGAACTGGCCGACTTGCTGATCAAAATGATTCAAGCCGGCCGGACCGTCATGGCGAAACATCAGGTGGAGATCAATAATCCGGTCCTCGTCGACAAGGGCTTTACCCCGGAGATCTTCGAAAAAGAGATCACGCAAAGATATCTCGAGATCGCCAAGTACGATCTTTTGCAACCTCCGAAATCGCCGCAGGACAAGCTGGTGCACGCGCTGTTGATGGCCGGCAAGGATGTCGTGTCAGATCATCAACTGGCGATCAACCGGCCCGGGCTTGCGTATAAAAACTTCATCCCTGCCGTGTGGGCGCGCAAAACCGGTGAGAAGTTTGAAAGGTCTACCGGCGTCCGTCTGAAACTGACCAGCGCCAATTACCGTTATTACGGCAACAAACCGGATGACTTCGAAGCCGAGGTGCTGAAGCTCTTCGAGGACAAAGAGTATCCGAAAGGCAAGGGCTACAGCCGCACGATGATGCAGGACGGGAAGCCGGTTCTGCGAATGGTCGTCCCTGAATATGCCGGCAAAGCCTGCCTCTCCTGCCATGGCGAGCCGAAGGGCCAGCGGGATATTTCCGGAAATGGAAAAGAGGGATGGGTCGAAGGGAGCCTGGCCGGCGCAATCAGCCTGACCATGTCGCTCAAATAACCGGCCGGCTCACGCCGATTTGATGTCCCCATCCACCGCCGGCCGTTGAAGTGCTGTGCCGGCCACTGGTGCAGCCGGCTTGATCTTCCCATCAGAAGGATGGAGACCGTACTTCCTGAGCAGCTTGTAGAAATCCGCGCGGTACCGCCCCGCCATCTGTGAGGCGCGCGAGATGTTTCCGCCTGACAGCTCCAGCAATTCTTTCAGGTAGTTACGTTCAAACTCCTCTTTGGCTTCCGTCAACGGCTTGATCGGGCCATCGGTCGCGCCGTTTCCGCCGGGCAGCAAATCGGCGGTGATCATGTCCCGAGGCGACAGGATCACGGCCTTCTCGACCGCATGCTCCAGCTCGCGCACATTGCCCGGCCAGTGATAGGCCATGAGCTTCTGCATGGCGTCGGGCATGAACCCGCGCACGGTCTTGCCCGCGCGCTCGATACTCTGCCGGAGAAAAACTTGCGCCAGGAGCGGGATATCCTCCCGGCGGGCCCGCAGCGGCGGGACCGTCAGGGGAATCACCTGGATGCGATAGAAGAGGTCTTCACGGAACGTGCCGGCCTTCACGGCTTGCGCGAGGTCTTTATTGGTGGCGGTAATGATGCGGACGTCCACCTTGACCGGCCGGGTTGCGCCGACTTCCAAGACTTCACGCGTTTGAAGCGCGCGCAGAATTTTGACTTGTACGGTCGGCGGCATCTCGCCGATTTCATCTAGAAACAACGTCCCGCTGTCGGCGCTCTGGAACAGACCCCGGTGTGCGCTGACTGCGCCGGTAAAGGCGCCCTTCACATGACCGAACAACTCGCTTTCAAACAGCGCCTCGGGAATCGCGCCGCAGTTGACGGGAATGAACGGCCCGTTGGCCCGCCGGCTGTTGCAATGAATGATCCGCGCGATGACTTCCTTGCCCGTGCCCGTCTCCCCCGCGAGACACACCGTTGCGTCCGTGTCGGCCACCCGCAGGACCTGTTGCAGGAGTGTGTGCATGGCCGGACTCCGTGCTGTGACATGCTCCAGCCCGTAGAGTTCGGATACCAACTGCTTGAGCCGTTGAATTTCGCGGCTCATGCGCGGCTGGGCCAGCGCCTTATCGATCCACGCGGCGAGATCCCTGTCCTCGAACGGCTTGGTGAGATACCCGACCGCGCCTTTTTGCATTGCCTCGACAGCGCCGGGAATGCTGCCATGCGCGGTGAGAATCAAGACCGGGAGATCGGGGTGCAGCGCCCGCACTTCTTCCATGACCGCCAACCCGTCCGCCTCCGCCAGCCGCAGGTCGGTGATGACCAGATCGAACCGCTGGCGCCTGGCTTCATCCAGCGCCGTATTTGCATCGTGGCAGGCCGTCACGACAAAGCCCATGGCGGTCAGGCGCATGGTCAGCAGTTTGAGCAACCCCTGATCGTCGTCGATGATCAACACCTGTTCTTTGTCCATCCGCTCCCCCTTCGCCGTCCCACGGCCGTTCAGTTGGCCGGCCGGCCCGGCTTGATCTGGTCTTTCACTTCCTGATCCACCCGCTTTAGCGCGTCAATTTGCTGCGTCAACTCGTCGATTTTCTTCTCATGCTCCTTGATCTGCCGTTTCAGCGATTGCACGGCTTGGGCGTCCTTCTGCCTGGCTTCGGCCGACTGGGATGCGACCGCTGTTTCGCGCTCGAGCACATCCCTCACCAATCGCTCCGCCGCCTGGCTGAGCGCGGCCTGGTACTGCGACCCGTCCCTGCCGTTTTCCAGGAGGCGAATCCATTGCCGACTGGGCGCGGCATAGCGTCCGTTCGGCGTCTTGGCGGCGGCCTGAAAATGCTTCGCGGCGACGTTCCGATCTTCGTACAGCGCGGCCAGCGCCCGTAGATAATGAGCCCGATCGCAGGCGTGCGTGGCGGCACACATCTGAACCTGACGCTCCTGCTCGATGGTAAACGCGTGCACCGCTTCAGCGTCCTGCGGAGTCGCCACAAAGAATGCCCGCGATGCGGCCGGCTGCGGTGCCGACAGGCAGGCCTGCAGCATCAGCCCCGCAGACAACGCCAGGCCCCACAGGGACCGAATCCCCCGACTCATGCTGCGGCTCCCCGTTCCATGACCGGAAGCACAAACTGGATAGTCGTCCCCTGCCCCTCCTGGCTTTCCACCCAGATACGTCCGTGATGCGCCTCGACGATTTTTTTTGCCAATGCCAGTCCGACGCCGCTGCCGGCCACCGTTTGCGTACCTTGCCGGCGTCCCTGATAGAACCGGTTGAAGATGTGCGGCAGGTCCTCAGGCGCGATGCCCGGCCCTGCGTCTTTGACCGCTACGCGGATACCGCCGGCTGCCGGGTCTGGTTCGATTCTGACATGCACCGTCGCGCCTGTGGGGCTGAACTTGAGCGCATTGGAAAGGAGATTGTCGAGGACCTGCTCGATCCGCGCCGCATCCATCGGCACCCAGACCCGGCTGTCCGGCGCATGGATGAGCACCGGCACCCGTTTGCTCTCCGCCAGCCACCGCACCTTGTTGACCGATCCATCCGCCAACCGTTTCAGGTCCGCCGGCGCAATGCGATACTCCATCATGCCCGCTTCCATTTTCGACAAGTCCAGCAGCGTCGAAATCTGCTGGATGAGCCGCTGGCTGCTGTCCTTCATAATCGTCAAGGCCTCGCGCTGCTGGGCTGTCAGCGGGCCGGCCACCTGATCCAGCAGCAATTGGATGCCCTCGCGCAACGACGCCAGCGGCACCCGCAACTCGTGCGAGATCTGCGAGAAGAATTCCGCCTTCAAATCGTCGAGCTCCTTCAGTGTGTGTCCCATCCAATTGACCGTCTCCACCAGTTCCCGCAATTCCCGCGGAACGGCCGTCTGCATCGACGCGCCAAACTGCCCCTGCCCGATCGCCCGGATGTGCTGCTGCACGCGCCGAAGTGGGTGCAGCACACTGTAGCTGGCGACCGCGGCCAGCAGAATGGTGAAGAGGATCGAGACCAGCAGCATCTCTTGCAAGATTGTTTCCGCTTGTGCGGTCCGGTCACGCGACTCGGCCATGACGGCGCCGACCCGCACGTCGCACACGCTGAGGTACGCGTTCAGCCGATCCATCATCCTGCCGATCAGCGCATCCCGGCGGCGCTCATATCCCGCGCTCACCTTGGACGCACGCTCACCGCCATCCCCTGCCTGCTCGCGAACCGCCGCCCGATAGTCGCGTTGCGCCTGCCCGGCCCCTTCCAAGAGCCGCCGGCCTTCCTCCGATTCTTCCAACGCCAGCAGCGCGGCCAGCTTCCGCTGAAAGTCATCCGCCTCCTGGTCAAATTCCCGCAGCAACGCCGCATCACGCACAATGAGATACTTTTTCTCGTTCCGCAGTTGGCTGGACACACTCCCGATCAGCCGCCTGGATGATTCGATCGCAGGGTAGTGCCGGGATACGAGTTCGCTGCTCAGCGCCGTCAACTGCCGCAATTGGGTCAGCGCGTAAATATTGACTCCCGCGACAATCAGCACGGTCGCAAGCGATCCCAGGACAAGCCGCCAGAACAACGAAAGCCGCACCATGCCTACTCGCCTTCTGCTAGAGGCTTTTTAGCCGTCCATTTTCGTGCAACGGAGGGAAATCCATACAGCGCTTGAAGAATCCTATAAAATCAATGGGCTGGAGTATACCCTATCTTTTCATTGCATGCTTTTGCCTTCAGCTCTGGCCTCGTGAATCATCCGTGCTGCACTGCAAATCTCTTGTCATTTTAATAAGATAGCGTTCTTCTCAAAAACCCAGTCATGGGCATTAGCCTTGCTCCTGACATGGCATGGAGCGAAGCCACACTCTGTACAACCACTGGGCCGTCGCCTTGAACGCTGTCGCCAACGGATGGCCTGCCTATTCCTGCAAGGGGAATGCCCTGGCCGGCGTACTGGCCGGACTGCTGGTGGCGGGCATGGCCTCCCCAGATCAGGCGCTGCTGGCAATGGCACACAGCCCCATCCACGGAACGATCACCAGCATTGATGCGCCAATGCTCCAGCTCCACATGCGTACCGACGATGGTCGGCGTGTCGATCTGGCCGTCGCCAATGTGGACGCGATGCGGGCTGTGCGCCCAGGCAATCATGTCCGTGTCGACGTCGACGAGCATGGCATCGTGCTGAACATCACCCACACCTTCTCGCCCCCGCGACCGATGTCGTATTCCAGAGGATGAGCGGCGGACGAGAGGAGGAGGCAACACATGAAATGGATCCTGATCAGTTTTTTCTCCGTGGTCATTCTCCTCGCCGTGCTGTTTACAGCCGTATTGAGTCTATCGGTTTAGAGGAACCGCCTTCGACCGCCCAGGCCCTTCCAGCAGCAACACGGTAGCCGCGGTTGACCGCGATCTGACGCAGGGAGGCAGACACACGATGTTGTGTACGGAATGCGGCGGCGCGGTGGTGACGAAAGTCTTCACGGATCTCCAGCCCAACCAGAATCGGGTGTGGTTTTGGGCGCTGCGATGCAGCCAATGCGGACATCTCGCGGATGCCGGGCTCAGGCCGGATTCGCATGCCTGCGCGTCCTCCTGGGAGCACCCGTTGTGGAAAGCTCACTTTGAGAACTGAGGTCGCGATGCCGAGCCGACTGTTGACCGTAACGGGTCTGCTGCTCATCGGAAGTGCGCTGGGAAGCGGGGCCTCCGCGCCTGCGCAGGAACCGGCTCCGATGCTTCGCGCGCAATCCGCTCCGCACGTTTGGCCGATCAATCTCGAACCCGACATCTCCGCCCCCATGTTCCACGGAACGGTTCACACCATCGACCGGGCGACCCTGCGCGTGACGATTCGGACCGATTTCGGACGGTTGGTGCCCGTGGCCGTCGAGAGCTGCGACATCATTCAACGGCTGCGCCTCGGCGACCACGTTCGTCTCGACGTCGATGCGCAGGGCGTCGTTCGGGCGCTGGAGAAAACCGGCGCCTATCGTGCCACCGTTCCGAACACTTCCACCCGCTCGGCCTGGCTGCCGGGCCGTTGTCCGGAGGCATCCACATGACGATCAGTCTTGAAAACTTCATCGCCGTCGGCCTGCTCACCTGGCTGGTTCTCAGCATGGTCCTGATCGGCCTCGAAATCTGGTAGCCGGCACCCGTCGCCCCACTGACCGCACCCTCCGCTCGTCTTGACACTTCTGCACGCCTTTTGTTAGTCTGCGCCGCGTTTCGAATCATCCTCATTGTCGGGACCTCAAGGATCCGGCGCATGGCCCAACGTTTCCCCACTTCACTGGTTCTGGCGCTCCTGATTTCCCTTCTGAGCTCGTGCATTGTCGGAAGCCACCCTGCCGGCATCGCCAGCTCGACTACGCCGGTCTATGCTAACTACACAGTGCTCGGGCCGGCCGAGGAATCGTCCTGCGCGTACCGGGTGTTCATTCTTCCGTTCGGAGGCAAGGATCCGACGGAGCAACTGATCGAAAAGGCTGTCAAATCGCAGGGAGGCGATGCATTGGCCGGCGTGACGGTTGAGCTTCGCACGTCCACGCTCTTTCTCCCGCTTGCCGGAAAAGAGTGCACCATCGTTAGGGGATTGGTCGTCAAGAACGTCCGATGAACCCATGACCTCACGAATTGAATGGCCCTCAACCTGGCTGCACACCTGCCGGACAGTCATCGCCTGCCTGTGCGCAGGACTGCTGGCGACAGCCTGCACGACTCCGGGCGCCGTTGCGCCCTCCACGATGCCGGTGACCGCAAAATATGTCGAACTGGGACCGTCCGACATGTCGGAGTCCTGCGGCTACATCTTTTTTGTTCTGCCGGTCGGCTCTCCCGATCATATTGCCGACATGATTGACACCATGGTGAAAGGGCGGGGCGGCGATGCGCTCATCGACGTCACGTCCAGCTCTTCCACATCCTGGTTCCTCCTCGGGGGCAGCAACTGCGTGCAACTCAGAGGCAAAGTCGTGAAATTCTCGAAGTGAGGTTTTACCTTTTTTAGGAGTGTCGCATGCGCTGCTCAGCCTCCCTCCATCGATTGTCGTCGTGCCTGCCCATCGCCGGTTTCCTGCTCATCGTTGCTTGTACGCCGGTCATTCCACCACCCAACCTCACCGTGCCGGCGAGGGAGCAGGAAGTGCCTATCGTCATTGCCATCGGACCGGTTGACAAGACCAAGATCGCCTATGACGGAAGGCCGATCGGGCAGGACATTGACAAAGCGATCCAGCAGGTAACCCGCGACATGCTCCATCGCGCGAACGTCCTCAAGGATGTCGTGGTGGTGGACGTTCCGGCAGAACCGGGCAAACCATCCGACTCCGAGAAGGTCCTGGCCGCAGCCCGCGCACGCGATGCGGACGCGCTCCTTGTGATCGACGTCAAGGAATTCCACGCTGACTCAAAGAGCACATTCGGCTCCGAATACAAGGTCACCCTGCGGGTCCAGATGCAGCTGTTCAACGCCCACACCGGCAGCCTGGTCTGGAAGAGAACCGAGCAGGTCACCGTGCAAAAGGCGGGTGAGTTGGATCAGATCGTCCTGAATGTGGCCGTGCCATCGCTCAACGCCGGATTGTTGCCTCCGCTGGTTGATCACGTTCAAACCGACTACGCGGCCTTGCAGAGCAAGTCGACAAAAACGATCGCCGAAGCGTCCTCATCCGCCGTCTTCGGCGGCGCCGAGCTGGCCAAGATCGATGCGGAATTGGCTCCTCCACCATCCAAGACGGCGCTCAAGGATCACGCGTATGCCGTGGTCATTGGGATCGAGGACTATCGCGACTTGCCGAAGGTGGACTACGCCAGGCGGGACGCGGAATCGGTCAAGCTATATCTGACCAAGTCGCTGGGCTACCGGGAACAGAATGTGGTCATGCTGCTCAACGACCGCGTCACCAAGTCAGACCTGATCGCCCGGTTGGAGACCTGGCTCCCCAAACAGGTCGGGACCAACAAAGACGCAGAAGTCTTTGTGTACTACGGCGGGCATGGAGCGCCTGATCCTAATACGAATCAGGCCTTCATGGTTCCCTATAACGGCGATCCCGCCTTCCTGGAAACCACCGCCTATCCGCTCAAGCAGCTCTACGAAACCCTGGGCAAGCTGCCGGCCAAGTCCATCACCGTGGTCATGGATTCCTGTTTCTCAGGCGCAGGCGGACGATCCGTGGTGCAGAAGGGTGCGCGGCCGATGCTGATTTCCGTGGAAAACCCGCTGATGGCAACCCAGAACATGGTGGTCCTTTCGGCCGCTGCCGGCAACCAGATCAGCAATGCCTTTCCAGAAAAACGGCATGGTTTGTTCACGTATCACTTTTTGAAAGGACTGCAGGGTGCGGCGGATACGAATCAGGACGGCGCGGTCGATGTGGAGGAACTCTACGCCTACATGAAACCAAAAGTCGAAATCGACGCCCGCCGCATGAACGCGGAGCAATCGCCGCAACTGTTGCCCGGCGCGGATCTGCTGGGAGAGCGGGGCAAACGGCGGCTGATCGATTTCAATAAGAAGATCGACCCCAAAAAAGAGGCGCAGGGAACAGGTGCTGCGGCTGAGGAAGTCCACACAAAGCCGGAGAAAAAAGAGTTGCCATAACGACAGCACCCGGTCAGGTGTCGGCTTGGTCGGCGCGTTCCTCTGATGCTGAGTGTCGGCCGGTTTCTTCAGCCATTTCCTGCTCAGGCTCTTCGAACCAGGCCACCAGCATCTCATCCCACCAGGTTTCGTCCACGTCGGAACCCGGATCGACGCCTAAGATCGCCACATCGTCCTTCGTGATGGCGGCACCGACCGTTGCAGGATTGAACTTTGCGCGTTCAATCACTTCCCTGGTTGCAAACCCACCGACGATCCAGGAGTCCGGATCGGCGCGGCGGGACTTGTAGGCCTTCAACCCATGCTTGAGATAGAGAAACATCTCTCGCTGTGCTCCATCGCCCACGCCGGTCACCGGAAGACTCAAGGTTTTCTCGATCTTTTTTCGCCAATGCCGATCGTCATACCGCGAGGTCAGCAACTGCAGCATCTTCTTCCCGTCTTCTTGGTTCAGAGCCATTGCAAGTTAGCCTTCCTGAGACCACTTGAGCGGAATCGTGTTACAAAAGCCTTGGCTTTCCAGGGCGGTCTTGCAGAGTTCATGCTGAGCCGAAGGGACATATACATACAACCCCACATACTGGGTAGCCATGACTAGGATCGACATACTAGCAAACACTTCTAACTCCACCGTGTAGTCAATTCGTAGACTCTTCAGCACCTCTTCCACGCGTTTCGCTTCGACCAAGTTTCCAGCGATATACACTAAGCTACGAGGAACGCCGGCAATATTTGAGTCGAGAGCAAGCCGAGCCTCGGCCACATCTCATCCCAGGTGTTTCTTGAAAAACGCGGTCGCCCGATCCCACGCGTCCTTGGCTTCCGCCGGCCTGTACACATCTTTCCGGGTATCGTTGAAAAAGGCATGCGGGGCTCCGGGATAGGTTTTGATCTCGCCCGGCTTATTGTATCGCTTGAGCGCATTGGCCAAACGCTGGACGTCGGCCTTCGTAATCCAGCCGTCTTCCTCGCCGTAAATATAGAGTACGGGGCTGGCCAGTTGCTGGAGCGGCGCATCGGGGCTCGGCACCTGGCCGTAGAATGGCACCGCCGCCTTGATGTCCTGCGATACGCACGGCAGCATCAGGGCATAGGAGCCCCCCATGCAGAATCCGGTCACACCGATGCGCGCCGCATCCACTTCGGGCACGGTCTTGAGATAGGCAATCGTCGCCTGCAAATCTTTCAGGCCATCTTCCTGTTTCAGGCTGCTCATGAGTTTTCCCGCCAGGTCTGAATTGCCGTTCGGCACCACCTGATTGCCCAGCCGTGAATAGAGATCCGGGGCAATCACAACATACCCCTCCTGGGCGTAGCGGCGGACGATATCTTTTACATGGTCGTTTAATCCCCACCACTCCTGCACCACAATGATGGCTGGCCGCTTCGTCTTTTCCTGCTGCCCCACAAGATAGGCCCGGACCGTCACGCCATCGCTCTGGTATTGCACCATCATGTCCTTCAAGGCCGCCATAGCGCCCTCCTTGGCCGTATCGGTCAGTTTCCTGCGATCGTCATTTCACCGATTTTGATCGTCGGGCTGGCAATACGGCCGCGAAACTCTAAATCGCTCCCGACCATGTCAATGTCGAGAAACATGCGTTTGAGATTCCCCGCAATCGTGATTTCCTCGACGGGATAGGCCAGCTCGCCGTTTTCAATCCAAAATCCGGCGGCCCCCCTCGAATAATCACCCGTGACCATGTTGATGCCGAAGCCGATCAATTCCGTCACGTACAAGCCGCGCGTGACGGACCGAATGATGTCCGCCGGCGGGACCGCCCCGGGCACCAGATAAAAATTCGTCGGCCCTGCGGACGGGCTTTCTCCCACGCTGCGGGAGGCGTTGCCCGTGGAGGCCAGCCCCAATTTCTTTCCCGAGTACGTATCCAAGAGATAACTTTTGAGGACGCCGCGCTCGATCACCGGCGTTTTTCGAGTCGGCAGGCCCTCTCCGTCGAACGGGCGCGATCCGAACCCGCGAGGCATGCGGCCATCGTCGTAGACAGTCACAGATTCTGGCGCAATCTTATGTCCCATCTGACCGGTTAGAAATGATGTCCCTTTGTATAACGCATACCCAGAGAGAGCGCCACACAGATTCCCGAGAAGGCTGCCGGCCATCTCCTGATCGAAAATCACCGGCGCTTTACAGGTGGACACCTTGCGCGCGCCCAGCCGGCGAAGCGTCCTGCGGGCGGCCTCGCTCCCGACCGACTCTGGGCTGTCCAATCGCGCATAGGCCCGTTGGATCGCGTACCAGGAGTCTCGCTGCATGCCTCCCGTCGAAGGATCGGTCGCCACCGGCGAGACTGACATGGAGAAACTCGAACTCCGGTAGTCCCCCACAAAACCGTGGCTGTTGGCCAGCAGAACATGGCCATCAGACGAATTGAAGTCCGCGCCCTCGGAGTTGCTCACACGTGGGTCGGCACCTAATGCAGCCGCTTCAGCCCGCTTGGCCAGCGTAATGTGCTCATCCGTGCCGATCTCCGTCGCATCATAGAGATCCAAATCAGGGCGGTCCTGGCCCAAGGCCTCCTTCGCCGGCAATCCAGAGACAGGATCTTCCACCACAGCTTGGGCCAGCGAACAGGTATCCGCCACCAACTGATCGAGCGAGCTGTGGGAGAAATCGGAGGTGGACGTGCTGGCGGATCGCTTTCCGAAAAATACACGGAGGCCAAGCCGCTTCTCCCGCGCCTTCGTCAGCCGGTCCACCGCGGAGAGCCGGACCTGCACGGATAGGTTACGGCCATCCATCACCATGACATCGGCCTCGGTGGCGCCACGCTGCTTCGCCCGACCGAGCAGGTCGTGCGCAAGCTGCGAGTAATCCTGAACCGCAGGCAGTGCACCGCTCATCCGTTGGTTCCTCCGACTGTGATTTCATCAATCCGAATCGTCGGCAACCCCACGCCGACCGGCACAGATTGCCCGTCTTTCCCGCAGGTCCCGATGCCTTCATCCAGTTTCAGATCATGCCCCACCATGGACACTTTGGTGAGCACGTCAGGACCGCTGCCGATCAGCGTGGCGCCTTTCACCGGCTTCGTGATCTGCCCGTTCTCGATCAGATAGGCTTCGCTGGCCGAGAATACAAACTTGCCGTTGGTGATATCCACCTGCCCGCCGCCGAATGACACCGCGTAGAGGCCATTTTTGACCGAGCGAATGATGTCCTGGGGATCCGACTCGCCGGCCAGCATGAAGGTGTTGGTCATGCGCGGAAGTGGAATGCTCTGAAAACTCTCGCGCCGGCCGTTGCCCGTCAGCGGAATCCCCATCAGCCGCGCGTTGAGTGTGTCCGTGATGTATCCGCGCAAGATGCCCTTCTCGATCAAGACCGTCCGGCTGGTCGGCGTGCCCTCGTCGTCCATATTGAGCGACCCGCGCCGGAACGGCAGCGTGCCATCGTCCACGATCGTGCAGGCGTCCGAGGCGACCTGTTTACCCAATAGATGCGAGAACGCCGAGGTCTTGCGCCGGTTGAAGTCCGCTTCCAGGCCGTGTCCGATCGCCTCATGCAGTAGAATGCCGGGCCACCCGCCCCCCAGCACCACCGGCATCACGCCCGCAGGAGCATCGACCGCGCTGAGGTTGAGAATCGCCTGCCTGGCCGCTTCCCGCGCATAGTGCTTATACCGCTCCTGCTCATGGTAATACGAAAAGGCCATCCGGCCGCCTCCGCCGAACGTCCCTATCTGGCAGTTCCCATTCTCCTCGGCGATACAGGTGACTTGCAGACGGGACAAGGGCTGGACATCCCCGACCATCCGGCCGTCCGTCGTCGCCACCATCACAATTTTGTATTCCGTATTGAACGAGGCCATGACGTTTTTAATGCGGGGGTCGTAGCGGCGGGCTTCGGCGTCGATCAGATTCAGCAAATCCACACGCTCCGCCGTCGCAACCTCAGAAATCGGCGTCTCCGCCGGGTAGAGATCGCGGGTCGGTTTCGCGCGATGCGTCACAGGAACCGGCCGCTCGCCTTGCGGCGACTGCGCGATGTAGCGGGCCGTGTTGGCGGCGATCTCCAGGTCGCGCTTGGTCAATTCGTCCGAATAGGCAAACCCGGTTTTCTCGCCGGCCGTCGCCCGGACACCGGCCCCCTGCGACACGCTCTTGACCGCGCGTTTGACAAGGCCTTCTTCCATCGAAACGGACTCGGACAGGCAGGATTCGAAATACAGATCCGCATAGTCCACATCCCGGACCTTGACGACGCCCAGCGCATGCCGGACTTCCTGTTCAGTGAGACCAAAGTGGGCCAATTCAGTGTTCGGTTGGGTCGGCATCAAGTTCCTTTAGACTCTGTGACGCGAGGGAGTATAACTGATTCCTTTCCGAGCGTGCAACGACCTGACCGCTCGGAACCTACTGCTTTTACTGGCAAATATCGTTGACTTTTCGCACCCTGCCGACTAGACTACGCCTACCTTCCATGCAGATCTTCCAAGCTGATTTCAACGGAAAGGACAGCCGGCGGTGGTAAACAAAAACGCGGCGGCGAATACTGACCATCTGCCGGAAGCCGAACTGCTGGCACTGCTGGATCGCACTGCGCTTCCCCGGCACATTGCGATCATCATGGACGGGAACGGCCGTTGGGCCGAACTCCGCGGCCTCCCCCGTATCGCCGGACACACCGAAGGCATCAAATCGGTCCGCGACATGATCACCCTCTGCTGCTACCTCGGCATCAAAGCCCTCACGATTTATGCGTTCTCCCAGGAAAACTGGAAACGACCGGCCATCGAGACCAATGCCTTGATGATGCTGCTCGAGCAGTATTTGCAGCGCGAAATGGATGCGCTCATCGAAACCGGCGTACGGTTCCGCGCGATCGGGCAGATCGACAGCATGCCCTCTTCCGCGTACAACTGGGTCCGGAAAGTCGAGCGGAGCACCGCGCACCTGGACAAACTGAACTTGACCGTTGCACTGAGCTACGGCGGCCGCTCCGAGATCGTGGAAGCGGTCCGGCAACTGGCGCAGGACTGCAAAGACGGCAAGGTCCAGCCGGAAGCGATCGATGAGCCGCTGCTGGCCGGCTATCTGTCGACCCATGGCCTGCCGGACCCGGACCTCCTGATTCGCACCAGCGGTGAGGCCCGCATCAGCAACTTTCTCCTCTGGCAGCTGGCCTACACCGAAATGTACTTTACTCCGACTTTGTGGCCGGATTTCCGCCGGCGTGAGGCGCTGCTGGCACTCCTTGAATACCAGACGCGCGAGCGGCGCTTCGGCGGGCGAGTCTCCGACACCCACTCCCAGAGTCGCACGTGAGTGCCGGACACATCGCCGTCCCGCACATAACCGGCCAGCGCTTGGACCCGCAATGACCGCCACGCGATGGGATAGCCGGCGGGTCTATGCCGCCCTCGTGTTCGTGCCTCTGTTCTACGCGCTGGTCCGCTACGCCCCGCCGGTCGCGTTTTTTGCGCTCGTGGCAACTGCCGCCCTGCTGGCCGTGGCGGAGTTTTATCGGCTGCATTTCCGTGACGAGGGACTGCCGGCTGCCGTCATGACTCTCGGGTTCAGCGCCACCGCGCTGGTGCTGGTGTCCTTCCAGTGGCCGGGCGGTATTCCAGAGCGCGCCCTCGTGCTCATGATTGTCATTGCCGCACTACTCCACCGGCTCTGCGCCCGTCGCACGGTCACGCACGGCCTGATGGATCCGGCCATCGTCGCCTTCGGTCCCCTCTACATCGGCCTCTGCCTCGGCCATCTGGTGTTGACCCGCGCCATGCCTGAGGGAGATTTTCTTATCTTCTGCCTGTTCCTCGTCACATGGGCAGCCGACACCGGCGCCTATTACACAGGGACAAGCCTGGGCCGTCACAAACTGGCCCCCAGCATCAGCCCGAATAAAACAGTGGAGGGGCTGGCCGGCGGATTGATGGCGGCCGTGCTGGCCGCGTTTCTTGCCCAAGCCTGGTTTCTGCCTTCGTTGACGATTGTGGACTGCGTGGCTGTCGCATGCCTCCTGACCATCGCCGGCCTGCTGGGCGATTTGGTCGAATCGGCAATGAAGCGCGGCGCCGGCGTGAAAGACTCGGGAAGTATCATCCCTGGGCATGGAGGCATGCTGGACCGGCTCGACAGCCTGTTGTTCACCGCCCCCGCTTTCTACTATTATGTATTACTCGCGAAGTAACGTGGCCGAATCGGACATGAAGCACGGCGGCATGCTGGACCACCGGCTCGACAGCCTGTTGTTCACCGCTCCATTTTCTACTATGTATCGCTTGCGAAGTAACGTGGCCGAATCGGACATGAAGCGCGGCGCAGGCATGAAAGACTCAGACAGCCTGATCCCGGGACACGGCGGCCTGTTGGACCGGCTCGACAGCCTGTTGCTCACCGCCTCATTTTTCTATTATGTATCGCTCGCAAAGTAACGTGATAGGATTACAGGCATGAAGCGCATCATTATTCTCGGCTCCACCGGCTCCATCGGCACCAGCACGTTGGACATCGTGTCCAAGTTTCCGAACGAGTTTCAGGTGGTCGGACTGACGGCGGCGACCAAGGATGTTCAGTTGGAGGAACAGATCCGCCGCTTCAAGCCGGCGAAGGTCGCCTTAGCCGACCCGGCCGCAGCTACACGGTTGCAGAGCCGTTGCAAAGGACTTTCCGTTGAAATTCTCTCCGGCCCCGAGGGCGTGGCGGACGTGGCCCGGATGCCGGAAGGCGAGCTGGTGATTTCGGCCATCGTCGGAGGGGCCGGTTTGATGCCCACGCTGGCGGCCATTCGAACGAATAAACATGTGGCCCTGGCCAATAAAGAACCGATGGTCATGGCCGGCCAACTGATGCAGGAGGAAGCGCACCAGCACGGCGTCCGCATCTTCCCGGTGGATAGCGAGCACAGCGCCATCTTTCAATCCATGGAAGGTCATCGCCAGGAAGACATCCGTCGGCTGATCCTGACGGCTTCCGGCGGTCCCTTGTGGAACATGCCCCACGAACAGATGCGGGACGTGAAACCGGAGCAGGCGCTGCAGCATCCCAACTGGAAAATGGGCGCCAAAATCACAATCGACTCCGCCACGATGATGAACAAGGGGCTGGAAGTGGTCGAGGCCCGCTGGCTGTTCGACATGCCGGCCTCTCAAATTGAAGTGCTGGTCCATCGCGAAAGCGTCATCCACTCGATGGTAGAGTACCGGGACGGCTCCGTGATCGCTCAATTGGGATTGCCCGACATGCGGACACCGATTTCGTACGCCATGAAATATCCGGCGCGCGTGCCATTGGAGCTGCCTCCACTGGATTTGGCCAGCATCGGCAAGCTGACATTCTTTCCGCCCGACCACGACCGGTTCCCGTGCCTGCAGCTCGGCTATGACGCGCTCAAGATCGGCGGCACCATGCCGGCCGTGCTGAACGCGGCCAATGAAATCGCCGTCGCGGCGTATCTTCAGGAAGGCATCGGTTTCCTGGACATCGCCGAGGTCATCCGAAGCACAATGGACGCGCATACCCTTCGGCAGATCCGCACTCTTGATGACGCGCTGGAGGCCGATCGCTGGGCTCGCGAAAAAGCCGGCGCCCGCGTGCACACGCTGACACACTAACACGAGCAATTTTTAATTGTGAATGGTCACTGTTGAATTGAACACTAAAAATTGAGCACTCAAAAATCATGACGTTTAATTTATTCGCCTGGTCCCCCGAGATGCTTCTGGCCATCGCGCAAAAGACGTTCTGGTTCGTCGTCGTCCTGGGCGTCCTGGTGGCGTTCCACGAATTCGGCCATTTTCTGATGGCGCGATGGATCGGCGTGCGTGTGCTCAAGTTCTCGCTGGGATTCGGTCCGAAATTAGTCGGCCGCCAGATCGGCGAGACCGAATACCTGGTCTCGGCCGTCCCGCTCGGCGGCTATGTCAAACTGTTCGGCGAGGAAGACAGCGACGCCACGTCGCCGGAAGAGCAACGGCGGTCGTTCTCGCACCAAAACCTCTGGAGCAAAGTGCTCATCGTCTTTGGCGGACCGGGATTCAACTTCCTGCTGGCCTACCTGATTTTTGCCGCCTGGCTGGCGACCGGCGCCCCGCTGTTCGTCCCCAGCTTCAAGGACCTGACGCCGGATGTCGAAGCGATGAAATCAGGATCGCCGGCCGACATCTCCGGCATGAAGCCCGGTGACCGGGTGCTGCGGGTCAACGAAAAGGACATCTCCACCCGGACTGAACTGTTTGATGCCGTCGCAAAGAGCAACGGCAAACCACTCACCCTCGACGTCCGCCGTGGGACCCAGGTGAAAACACTGGTCGTCACGCCGGCCGCCACGACGGTTCAGGAAGACGGCAAGGACGTCACGGTCTACGCCCTCGGCATCGAGGAAATGGCGCCGGTCATCACGGCCGTCATGAACGGCTCCCCGGCCATGGCGGCCGGGTTCAAGGAGGACGACCGCGTCGTCGCCATCGAGGGGCAGCCCATCCACACCTGGTCGCAAATGACGGGGATCGTGAAGGAGAGCCCGAACCGTCCGCTCAAGATCGACGTCAACCGCGACGGGCAGATCGTCGCACTCACGGTCACGCCGGCGCTGGAAAAAGTCTCGGTGAACGGCAAGACCGCCGAGATCGGGAAAATAGGCGTGTCGGGACCGGGCCGCTCACTGATCCGCGCATCCAACCCCTTGACGGCCGTCTGGTACGGCCTGGAAGCCACCTGGGGATGGACCGAGCTTACCGCCGTCGGTATCTACAAGATGATCGCCGGAGAAATCTCCAGCAAGAACATCGGCGGACCGCTCACGATCGCCAGCATTTCCGGCGAAGCCGGCGCCCAGGGCATGGCGAGTGTCGTATTCCTCATCGCCATCCTGAGCATCAATCTGGGCGTCCTCAATCTGCTGCCGATTCCGATTCTGGACGGCGGCCACCTGCTGTTCTTCGCCATCGAAGCCGTCATGCGCAAACCGCTCGCGGATCGTCAGCGAGAGCTGGCCCAACAGGCGGGCCTGCTACTGCTTGTCTGTATCATGGTCTTCGCCTTCTGGAACGACATCGAGCGGCTCATCGCCCGCTGATCGCTCATGCGCACGTCGCAGACGCTGATCCCAACCCTTCGCGAAGACCCAGGGGAAGCCGAAACCGTCAGCCACCGCCTGATGTTGCGGGCCGGCATGATCCGCAAGGTCGCCGCCGGCATTTACACCTACCTCCCGCTCGGGCTGCGCGTGCTCCGAAAAATTGAAGCCATCGTCCGCGAGGAAATGAACCGCGCCGGCGCGCAGGAAGTCCTGATGCCGATCGCCGCGCCGGCCGAACTCTGGCGCGAAACGGGCCGCTGGGACTTCTACGGCAAGGAACTGCTGCGGTTCAAAGACCGCCACGAGCGGGACTTTTGCCTGGGCCCGACGCACGAGGAAATCATTACCGATTTGATCCGGCGCGACGTGCGGTCCTACCGCCAGCTCCCGCTGAACTGCTACCAGATCCAGACCAAGTTCCGGGACGAAATTCGTCCTCGATTCGGCCTCATGCGCGGACGCGAATTCATCATGAAGGACGCCTACAGTTTTGACAGGGACGAGGCCGGCGCCAAAATCAGTTACCAGAAAATGTACGACGCCTACAGCCGCATCTTCACCCGCTGCGGGCTGACCTTCCGGGCCGTGGAAGCCGACACCGGCCTGATCGGCGGCACCTCATCGCATGAATTCATGGTGCTCGCCGACACCGGCGAGGAAACCATCGTCTACGCGGAGGGCGGAACCTACGCGGCCAATGTCGAACGCGCCGAAGTCGCCCCGTCCGCGCAGGCATCTTCGGAAGCCCCCCGCCCCCTCCGGAAAGTTTCAACCCCGAGCGCACGGAGCGTCGAGGACGTCACGGCGTTTCTCAACATCCAGCCGACACAACTCGTCAAAACGCTTCTCTATCAGACCCCCAAAGACCTCGTTGCCGTGCTGGTCCGTGGTGACCACGAGGTCAATGAGATCAAAGTCAAAAAGCTGCTGGGCGTGACGGCGCTGGAACTGGCCGATGCGGCCACAGTGACGGCCGCAACCGGGGCGCCGGTTGGATTTGCCGGCCCCATCGGCCTGAAGCTGCGCATGGTCGCGGACCATGCCGTGAAAACGCTCCGGAACGTCGCGGTGGGAGCGAACGAAGCCGATGCCCACTACGTGGATGCCAACTGGGACCGGGACTTCACCGTCGAGCAATTCGCCGATCTCCGCAATGCCCGGGCCGGCGACCCGTCCCCAACAGGCGACGGAGCTCTGCGCATGGCCCGCGGGATCGAAGTCGGCCATGTCTTCATGCTGGGCACGAAATACAGCAAGGCCATGGGCGCGATGTTCCTCGACCCTGAGGGCAAGGAGTGCCTGGCCGTGATGGGTTGCTATGGGATCGGCGTCAGCCGCCTGGCCGCTGCCGCGATCGAGCAACACCACGATGCCAAGGGCATCCTCTGGCCGGTCTCCATCGCCCCGTTCCACGTCCACCTGCTCCCCTTGAGCCAATCTGCTGCCGTCTCCGCCACAGCGCACACCCTGTACGAGACGCTGTCACAGGCCGGAATCGAGGTGCTCTGGGATGACCGGGACGAGCGGGCTGGTGTGAAATTCAACGATGCCGAACTGATCGGAGCCCCCTATCAGTTGGTCATCGGCGAAAAGGGCCTTGTCCAGGGCGCCATCGAACTGAAAGAGCGAAAGACGGGCGCCGTCAAGAAAATGGCTCCGGGAGACGTGCTGACCCAGGTCAGGGAGCACCTGGGCTTGCGCTAATCCGGCCTGGCAGCTTCCTGCAACTTTCTCTTGCGTTTCAATGGATTTCGTCCTAGTCTAAACACAAAATATCTCTGCATCCCTGATTGACTCCTTCAGACAGGCAGGAGGAACACTGTGCCGGAAACCAAGATCGCACCCGACAACGTTCAGGAGCTTCAGCAAAAAATTGCCTACGCGGAGGAGGTCAAGCGCATCACCAACCTCATCCATGCGGCAAAAGATCTCGATCAGATCATCCTCGACCTGCACAAGGACCTTCTGAACCTCTTCGATACCGAGGGGGTCACGATCTACGCGATCGACAGCGAGAAAAAAGAAATCTTCTCCAGAGCCGCCCATCTCGATACGGTCCAGGAAATCCGCGTGCCGATCAACGAGCAAAGCATCGTGGGATTCACCGCAAAGTACCTCCGCCCGGCCAACATCGCCGACGCGTACAACAAAACGGAACTGGCCAACATCCATCCGGCGCTGGGGCACGACGCCTCGTGGGACAAGAAAAACGGGTTCAAGACCAAACAGGTCCTCAGCTACCCCATCCTGGCCGAAAACAAGTACTTGATGGGCGTCATTCAACTCATCAATAAAAAAAGCGGGCTGCGTTTTTCGAAGAAGGACGAGGAGTCGGTTGCAGAGATCAGCAAAGGCCTGGGGATCGCGTTTCAAAACCTCCAGAAGCTGGCCAAAAAAGCCCCGACGAAATTCGGCGCGCTGGTCGCCGGCAACCGCATCACGCAGGCCGAGCTCGACACCGCCATCGCCGAATCGCGCAAAGGGCCCCAGGATCTTGAGACCATCCTGCTGGACAAATACAAGATCCCCAAGACCGAACTGGTCAAGTCCCTCAGCCAGTTCTATAAGTGCCCCCATGTCGAATACGACGAAAAGATCATCCCCGACCCTGAACTGATCAAGCCGCTGAATATCGAGTTCTTGAAAAAGAACTTCTGGATGCCCCTGCGGCGCGACAAAACCGTCATCGAAGTCCTCATCGACGACCCCAACGACCTGGACAAGATTCAGGACATCAAGCGCAGCTTCCCCGGCCAGAGCATCAAGTTCTCCGTCTGCCTGCGCCGCGACATCGGCCAGTTCGTGAAACGGGCCACCGGCGCATCAACCTCCCCAGCGGGCGGCCTGCCCGGTGCGACGGATCCCGGCAGCCTGGATGAACTCCAGGCCATGATGGTCGACGAGGCCAGCGAAGAGGCGTCAGCCGACGCCTCGGCCGACGCCGCCATGAGCGAGAACGACAGTACCGTCGTCAAACTGGCCAACAAAATCATCATCGACGCCTACAAACAGAACGCCTCCGATATTCACATCGAACCCTACGGCGAAAAGCGGGAGACGCTCGTCCGGTTCCGCGTTGACGGCACGTGCCTGGAATACATGAAAATTCCACCGGCGTTCCGGCGTGCAGTCGTCTCCCGCTTCAAAATCATGGCCAGTCTGGATATCGCCGAGCGGCGGAAACCCCAGGACGGCAAGATCAAGTTCAAGATGGCCGACAAGGAAATCGAGCTGCGCGTCGCGACCATTCCGACCACCGGCTACAACGAAGACGTGGTCATGCGTATCCTGGCGGCGAGCGAACCGGTGCCGCTGGACAAAATGGGATTCACGGAGCGCAACCTGCGTGAGCTCAAGCGGATCTCCGAGGTGCCCTACGGCATCATCCTCTGCGTGGGACCGACTGGATCAGGCAAAACCACCACGTTGCACTCCGTGCTCGGCAACGTCAACGAGCCGGAATGGAAGATCTGGACCGCCGAGGACCCGGTCGAAATCACTCAGTACGGCCTGCGCCAGGTTCAGGTGCAACCAAAAATCGGCTTCACCTTTGCGATAGCCATGCGCGCCTTTCTCCGCGCCGACCCTGACGTCATCATGGTCGGTGAGATGCGCGATAAAGAAACGGCCGAGACCGGCATCGAAGCCTCGCTGACCGGCCACCTGGTGCTCAGCACGCTCCACACCAACAGCGCGGTCGAAACCATCACCCGCTTGCTGGACATGGGGTGCGATCCCTTCAGCTTTGCCGACGCGATGCTCGGTGTGCTGGCCCAACGGCTGGCGAAGCGGCTCTGCAAAGACTGTAAAGAGAAGTATCACCCGACCAGGGAAGAGTACGACGAACTGGTCAATGCCTACGGCAAGGACTGGTGGGAGAAGCACAACCGGCCCCCCTACGACGATAAGTTCATGCTCCATCGCCCGAAGGGTTGCGATACCTGCAGCCGGGGCGGGTTCAAAGGCCGGGTCGGCATCCATGAGCTCATGATCGGAACGGATAACATGAAGATGCTCATTCAGACCAAGGCCAAGACCGAACATATGGTCCAGGGCGCCATGGCGGATGGGATGACCACCCTGGTACAGGACGGCATCGAGAAAACCCTCAACGGCCTGACAACCTTCAAGGAAGTGAAGGCTGTGGCGATGAAGTAACTCTCGCTCGCTCCCTGCCTGACACAAAAGCAAGGGGGCTGGCTCCGAACAGGAGCCAGCCCCCTTGCTTTTCGGATCTAATCCTGTGAACTATTTCATGACCCGGACAATATCGCCGGCCACGAATCCCGTCCCTGATGTGATCTTGGCCTCTGATATCCGGTCATTCTGGTGGCTCATCAGCGTGATCTCACCGATCAATTTCTCGCGTTTACCCATCGAACGGCCCGTTTCCGGATCGATCAGGTCCTGCCCGGCACGATAGACACCCAGCTTCGTTCCCGCCGCCAGCTTGGACTTCTCACCCGCTCGAATGATGACCGTCGGCCCCTCGATCAACATGATGCGGCTATGGTACGGCAGGCTGGTAAGTTTGTTGACCATCTTCTCCAGCACCTTCGAGAAGGCGTCCCGTAGCGCGCCATCCCGCAGTCCTACGTCGGCTGTGGAACGGGACCCAAAACCCAGCATTCCGCCAGTCTCCTTTTTGTATTCTCCCGCGCCGGATTCCGCCAGGAGACTCTTGCCGGTCGCGATGTCAATCAGCGAATAGTCCACAGTGACGCGAGCAATTTGGGTCTTTTTCTGAATGATAAGCATATCCGACCCTTCTTCGGCTTCGGAATAGGCCGTGATGGCCCCCTGCACGCGGTAGTCGATGGACTCAAATCCTTCCGCCGCGCTCTTCTTGCCCGTCTTTACCGCGCCGGTTTGCTGGAGCTTAATCATTTCATCCTGCTGCTGCATGGCATCTTCGCTGACGTCGATCGGCTCCAGGCCGGCAGACTTCAGCTGCGTGCGCAGGATATCCGTCGCCGCTTCGCCGATCCCCAGCACCTTGGACGGCGTTTTGTTCGCGAACTTAATGATCGCGATCGTATAGGCCGGGCCATGGTAATTGGCCCCTGCCGCTTCCAGCTTCTGCGTCTGCCCCGTGACACTGGCGTCGTCTTTCACCTGCCCTGAAATCGTGGGAGAACACGCGGTCAGCACAACCAAGCTTGCTACCGCCACACCCTTTGACCACCCTTGCCTCATAACTCCTCCTTTCGACTCCGTTTCTGATTCAACTTAAAATTTTCATCCTACTTTGCGGGCTCTGGAGCCGGCGCAGGCACGCTTGGCCCACGAGGAATCATGACTCCGTAGTCCACCGGTTTCGAGAACGGTCCACCATCATGATAATAGCCGTGCAGAACAATATTCGCCGTCATTTCCGTTTCGTGCCGCAGAGGGCTGTTGAGCGCCTTGCTCAATATTTTACCCCCTATTCCCATCACCGCACTCCCGATCAGACTGCTCTGTTGCTCCGGAAGCGCAACCCACGGAGCCTTGATCTCCTCGCCAAGAAATTGCGGCAGGTCTGCGTCTTTATCGGACATGCTTGAAGCAATTGACGAGATGGCTCCGGCAGCGGCAATGGCCTGGCCAAGAAACGGAATGCTCCCCAATCCCCCTCCAGCACGCAGTGCCTGCTTGACGCCGATGCCATTCTTCCAGATCGTCTCGCCGGTCTTGCAATTGACCAGCTTGACCCGCAATCGCACCCGTTTCACATTGTAGATGCCCGTGACATTGTCGCTGAAATCCTCCAGCGATCCGTAAAAGACGGCGTCCACGCCGAGCTTCTCGCCCAGTTGCTGCGGCTTGGCCATATCGAGCTGCGAGCCGAGTGTCACGCCCATCTGATCCTTCAAAATCTGATCGGTCTCAGCCAGCGGCTTGATGACGTAGTAGTAACTCCCCAATGCCACGGTAAAGAGCTCGCGCACCACTGCAGGCCCATCGACGTCGTTTGTATTGTTGACCATGGGCAGTACCGCGACAGTCCGGAACGGGCTCGCCGCGTTCGGTTCGATCGGCGGGAGCGTCACGCAGGCGGTGAGGAGAAGCAGGCCGACCACTGCCAGAATGGGACCAATCTTGACTCGTGTAAACATGAAGAACTCCTTCCTTCGCCTGTTACTCACTGCGGGAGCGTCACATCATCAAACGTGCCAATCCCGTACACAGAAATGCCTACTTTTTTAGCTCCCGGGGGCGCGGGAAACGTGATCTGAACCCGTCTAATCTCACCCGGCCCGACATTACCTGCGGTATCACCGTCAGCCCCGGTGTTCTCATACTTCTTGTTGGTATTGTAATCCAGCACGTAACTGCCGCTGCTAAACACGTGATAGGAACCATAATTTTTTGCTCCCTGTGCCGCTTCTGTTGTCCCCTTATACATGAATGACACTACCACCTGGAGGACGGCACCACGAATCTTCACCTCATTCAACTGCACAATGACATCCTTGTCCTTCACGTGCCGAATGCTCTGCAACACTCCATGCGTTTTTGCCCCCCCCATGCTCTCATCAGGAGAGGCCGGCATGGACGAGGCCAACGGTGCCGACGGTGCCGCTGAAGTCGAATCACCACACTTGCCTGCCACACAGAGCTCAAGCGTATTGCCGGTCGCGGCAGTGATGTCCAGATCCAGGCCCTGGATCGGCTTGGCTGCCAATTCATCGCCGACCTGTTGCGCTGAACTCTTGGCGTCCACTTCCAGGACAGCCTCGCCTTTTTCAAAGCTGCGCTGAATGACGTTCTGTACGCCACGGACCTTCCCGCGCAGGAACTCCTTGATCTTGATCAGGTCCTTCATGCCGCCCAGCCCACGGATCGTCAACTGGATGAGCTGACCGCCAGACGTTTCCGCCGTCCACTTGGCCGTGATCTGCTCGACCAGCTTGTCGGCGATGCCCCGGGCCGCGTTTTCGATGGCCTGATTCCCTCCCACGTGCTGGGACACGTGACGAGCCGGGGCGCTGTTTCTGGCCGACGCCAGCACCTGGCCGTTGTCCACCCGGACGACGCTGAGGGTAATATCCGCCAGATAGGACCCGACGCTGCTTCCGGCCGTGCGCGGGCCTTCCTTGGCCAGGGCTTTCCCCTTGATAATGATCTCGGCCCCCATCTTGCGGCCGATTTCTTGCGCGCCTGTATTGGTCAAGTCCGCAATGCGGTAGGCGTTGGAAATCTCGAATTTCCCGGTGACGGCGGAGATATCGATGACGTTAAAGCCACGGTTCAGGAATTCTTCTTTCAGCACGGTCTCGGAGACGGCCATTTCCACCGACTGGCCGGCGAAGGCGGCGCCACCCTTGCCCCAATAGCCCCACCAATAGAGGAGAATTTCCTGACCGATGTTCTGCTCGGCAATCATGAACAGGGTCCGCGGCTTGCCCACGCGGGCATGCATCAATCCGAGGGCTCCGAGATCGTTCTTTAACTCGCCGGTCCCCACCACCGCTGAAATCGTGACCGTGTGGAGATCCTTCCCCGGAGATTCCTTGACGATCTTGTATTCTTTAATGTAGCCGGTGCTCTTGTTGTAGATGTTGTCCTTTACAACCTGAAAGTTCTCGACGAGCGTTTCGGAAGCGACCATGGTGCCGACTGCCTGCTCCACGGCTTTCCGTAGCGCATCCTGAATCGCATTGTCCCGGGCAATCGCCGGATCTCCCTGGACGCCGGCCATGCCCTCGGCCACGACGGTCTGCGTTTGCGCGAAAGCGTGATCCGACCACGCCACGCCGGACAGACACACGAACGCAAAGACCCCCGCGCAGAAGATCGCTCGTCTCAATGAAATCCCCATGCCATTCATGGATGCCTCCCTGCTGGATCGCGACGAATGCGCGATGGTTATGCCATACCCCACACAGCCATGCAAGCCCTTTGTCCGGCCAGTCTACGCACGTGCGGGCCGCCGCCGAAGCACACGATAGATCGGAATCGGCTCGCTCTTGCCCTTGACCCGAATCGGCTCCATGGGCTCCACGTCAACAACGTCTTTGACCTCGTCACAGGTCGCCTGGGTGATAATGATGTCCCCCGCCTTGGCGTTCTGCTCCAAACGGCAGGCCAGATTCACCGCATCGCCGATGACCGTGTAATCCAGAAAGTCTTTCGAGCCCAGATTGCCGACCGTCACATCGCCGGTATTGACCCCCATCCCGACGCCGATCATCCGGCGTCCTTCCGCCGTCAGTTTTTGATTCAGCTTGGCAATGGCTTCCTGCATGTCCAGCGCCATCAGCACGGCCCGTTTCGCCTGGTCCGGCTGTGGCACCGGGTTGCCGAAAAACGCCATGATCGCATCGCCCATGAACTTGTCCAGCGTGCCTTCATACTTGAACAGGATGCCGGTCATCTCGGTAAAGTATTCGCTCAGAAGCTGCTGCACCTCCTGCGGCTCCATCTTTTCCGACATGCTGGTAAACCCACGGACGTCCGAGAAGAACATCGTCAGCCGCTCCTTGCGTCCGCTCGGACTGGCCGCGTCCGGATGCTCGACCAGAAAGTCGCGAATCTGGCGGGAAACGTACCGGCCGAACATCCCCTCCACCTGACGGCGTTTTTTCTGCTCGACCAGTCGCTGATAGGACACCGCGGTAATATGCTGCGAGCTCAGCAGCAAATACATCGGCGCAATGTCGAGCCAGTAATCGAATCGCCAGAGAAGCACATAACCGGTCACCCCGATCCCCACATACAACGCCCACTTGAACACTGCTGTTACAAATGAGCCCCGTTTGCTCTGAATCAGCAGCCACGTTCCGAGAACACCCTGGATGATCAGGATGGCCGGCACCAGGCCCTTCTGATCCTTGCTGCGCACGACGAAGCGCCGATCGAGAATCGTTTGAACGGCATTGGCATGGATCTCAAACCCGTCCATCAACGCGCCAAAGACCTTTCGCACCCCTTCGTCCTCTCCCAACTGTAACGCCTCGGCTTGTTTATGCAGGTAGGGCGTACAGTAGTAGTCATGCAGGCCCGGCGTGGAGGGGCCGATGATGACGATCTTGCCGCGCACGGCCTCCGGATCCAGCTCGCCCGTCACCGCCCGCCAGAACGACATGCGCGGAAATGTCGCAGGCGGGCCGAAAAACCGGATACGCATCCGCCCGTCCGGATTGGGGATCCGGAGCGATCCCAGCCCCACGTAACCGGCTTGCGCAAGATCCAATTCCTGTTCTCCTTCCGAAGCGGAAAACAGCCGGGCAAGCTCGAAGCTCATGGCCAGGACCGGCTCCGGCTCCTCGCCGGAAAAATCCACGGCCACAAGGGGCATGCTTCGCAGACACCGGTCCTGCTCCAATTCAACATTGATCAACGCCTCGCTCAACTCCACATCGCGAAACAGCGGGAACGGTTTCCGATGCCCCTTCTCGCCGATGTAGCGCGCCAGCACCACGTTGCCGGCCTGCTTGAGCGCGCCCGCAAACGCCTTATCCTGTGCCGGAGATTTCCCCGGACGCGAAAAGATAATGTCAAAGGCAATCAGGGATGCGCCCGCCTTTGCCAGGTTGGTGACTGCCTGGGCATATTGCGCGCGGGAGATGTCGGTGGCGCGCAGATTCAGCCGGTCTTCGGATTCTTCATCGATGCGGACAAGCAGGACCGGAGTGTTAAGAGGAGTCTTCGGGATAACGCGATGGACGGATTCAATGAGTGAATAGCGCAGGTCGTACGAACGGAGTTCCAGCCACTCGAACGTGCCTAGGGGGAACAGCGTAACGTAGAGGACGGTGAGCCCGACGCCCAGTAGAACCCGGAGCACGGCATCCCGCTTGATCCACTCAAGGATGCGGCTCCACCGTTGCGCGAGGGCTGTGACTGTCATCTCCCCAACTCGTGGAGACTGTGCGTGTGAGACACAGTATGAGGGGCAAGTATCCCGAGCGATCCTTGCCCACTGAACGGAAGCGGATTAGCGCACTGCGTCCGGAACGGCTGACGCCAGCAGGTGCTCGAACCCCGGCAGCCGTCCCTCCATGCCTCCGATCAAGGGATCCGTCACCACGGTGACCTTCGATCGTTTCAGCGCCACACTCAAAGCTGAATCGTCGCGGATTTTCTTGGCATCTTCGCTGCTGATGATGATATTGGCCTTGAGCGCGCCGGCCTTGTCGCCGCCTTTGATCTTCAGCGGTGTGCGCCCGACCCGCGGCGGCGCGGGCGGCGCAGTCTGAACCGGTCGAATGACATAGGCGCCTTCGCCGAACAGGGACGACAAATCAGCCCCCTTCGGAGCCGTCATGTAATGCACCATGCCTTCTTTTTCAGCAGCGGCACGATCAACCGTTTGCGGGCCGAAGACCACCCCGCCCTTGTCATCCAGAACAGATGGAAAACAGGCGGGCTTGACGCCCACCCCTCTGGCATCGATCACCAGGCCCGTATACCCTTCCTCAGGCGAGGCCCCGGACGGCGCGTCCTGCGGATTCATCCCCTTTTCCGAGAGGAACGGCGTCATCAGCGAGTCGACACCATACATCTGGACCTTGACCGTCACTTCCACGCTCCCATCCGGAGACGGAGTAGTCTTGGCGATCTGGGCGCCTTTGACGTGCCCGCTCACTTGCGTCTTGATCACGTCGTTTTGAACCATGTAGTTGTCGACGAGTGTGGCAGAATCGACGCGAATCCCCTTGACAGTTTCCAGAAGATTCCGCAGAGCCACCGCAAACGCCGCCCGCTCGGCCATCGCCCGTCCTGCACCCCCTCCGACATTGGGGGGAGGCGCGCCGAGCCCCGTCGCCTTGACCCATCCGGTCGACCAGTTCACCGACCCGGAACCGATGGGTTCGACAAGCGGCTCCATCGTACCGGCCTGCGCCATGGCCAAGCCGGGGGTACCGCTCACGCACAAACCGGCCAACGCCAGTCCCGCTCCCCACTTCTTCAGCGCACGCCCGCGTGAGCCGACGCCACGCCGGTACAGGCTGAACAGTATTGGTCCTATCACAAGGCCTCCTCCAGCCGATCCGGCTATATCTTCAGCGCTTCCTTGAACATGCGGATCGCCAGCAGCGCATCCGCGCCGGACACGGCCTGCCCGCCACCGAACTCGCCGGTGACCTTATCGACTTCCAAAATGCTACGGCTGCCGAGCACCATAGCCGCGTTGAAATAGTACATATCCGGCCGCACGTCCGGATACGGAGACTTCTGGCCGAAGAACTGCGTCGCCAGCTTGTTGTCGCCCGTGATCCGAATCATAATGTCCTCCAGCATGACGGCATACTCGGCTTTCATCAGCGGCTTGCTGGGCTCGAACTTGTGCTCAGGCGACGGCTCCAATCCACGCACACCCAACTGGATGACCGTGTCGATATCGGGCTTCAGCGGATGGGTGGCGATATCGGTCGCCGGCTCCATCGCGACGATCTTATCGGCCTTGAACTCCTCCTTGCCCGGCGACTTGAACGAAGGATCGAACGTCTTCCCCCGCTTCTCAAACAGCCGGTCAAGCCCCAGTTCCTGAATGAACAACGCCGCCACATCGGCGCGGCTGATCTTCTCGATGATGGCAATCTGCTTCCCAATCTTGGTCCCAGGTGCCGCACGCTGGATTTTCTGGACCACCTGCCACTCCTTGTCGGCCTCCCCGGTAAAATCCTTGTTCAAATCCAGCACCGTCTTGAACTGATCGGCCGCCTTGTCGAACTCCAGCCCCATCCGGTAGGCGCGCCCCATGTAAAAATGCAGCTCGGCGTTTTGTGCATCCCGTTTCATGGCATCTTTGTATTCGGACTCGGCGTCCTCGACCCAGTCTTTCCTGCGCTCCATGGACAGCACACGGATCTTCATCACCTCGGCCACAATCGAGGGCGATTTCTGAAGATCCTTGGCCTTGTCGATCGCCTTGTAGGCCTCTTTGTACTCGCCCTTGGCGCCATGCACCAATCCCATGCCGGCATAGCCTGGCGCGAATTTCGGATCGAGATCCACCGCCCGCTGAAAGGACCGCATGGCCCCATCCCAGTCTTCCTTGTTCGACAACCGGATCCCGGTCAGGTAATGATGCTCCGGCGTATCCAGCGCCGCTTCCGGTTTGGCCGGCCCCTTGCCGCACGCCGTCAGCAGACTCATCCCGCCGATCAACGCCAGCATCACCACCGCGCTTGCCACTGTTCTGAGTAGGGTTTTCATCATCAGGCTCCTTTCATGCAACAGCCAATAGCTGATAGTCAGAGTCTCAGAGTAATTTAATCTCCACTGCCTCGCTGCTTGCTACGCGCTACCTGCTATTCGCTTGTACTAATCCAAAATCACCATCACGCGGGCCTTCTCCAGGAAGGTGAGATGTTCCTTCATCCCGTGGAGCACCTGCGCATCGCTGTTGCTGATCACCAGATCCGTCTTATTGGGTCCGTCTGTCTTCAGGGCCTTGACCATCAGAGGGCGATCGGTCACCCGCGGATTGCCCTTGGCGGATTCCACATCCTTGAGATAGCCCACCATCCCCTGTTCAACCGCATATTGCCGGTTCACAAAGGCCGACCCGTAGACTTCCCGGCCTTCCTCGTTGCGGATCTTCGGCGCCACAGCCGGACGGACGCCGCTTCCCCGCGCATCCACAATCAGGCCCGTAAAGGCCGTCGACGGCGGCGCCTGCCCCTGCGGCATCGGAATCACTTCGACGCCCCCGCTGGATTGCGGCAAAAACGCGTTGGAAAAGTCTCCATTGAGTTTCATTGCGACTGTCACCTGTACAGACCCGTCCGGGCTGACCTGCTTTTTGATGATCTGGGCGCCCTGGACAAACCCGCTGACCTCCGTCTTGATCACATCGCTGCTCACGATCATGTTTTCCACCAGCGTGGCGGAATCCACCCGGATCCCTTTCACAACTTCCAGAAGATTTCTCGTCGCCACGAGAAACGCCGCCCGCTCGGCCATGGCCCTGGCCTGTCCGGCATTCACGGCATTGGGCGGCGGCGCGCCGAAGCCCGTCGCCGTGACCACGCCCTTTGTCCAGTCGACGGCCCCTTCCGAACCTGCCGGCTCGACCACGCCGCCCAGCTGCGCCCAGGTCGCGCCGACACCGAGCAGCGCGCCGACGACCATCAGCACCATCACACCTCGCACAAGTTGTCGTGTCATCGCCATGCCTCCCTTGTCCTGAAACCGTTGCGAATGATATCGCCGCTATGGTCTCACTTCATACGGTAACGTCGTTTCGTTCCAATCCTCGTCCTCCAGTTGCGCCAACCGTTTGATGACGTCCTGGATCATCCCGTTTTCACCGCCGGTATATGTTTTAAAGACATCCTTTGAGGCGTCGGTCCCGACCAGACTGATCGGCTTGCGCGTCGCGATCACCTTGATATATTCCTGCGCCTTCTTCGCTCCCTTCGGCAGACTGACGCGCAGCCGCACCCCCAGCGCGCGTAGCGTCTCGTTCGGGAACACGACCTCCTGGTCAGGCGTGATCTGGTTCCGTTCCACAAACTTGTTCGGCAGCAGGAGCGTCACGCCGCCGTCCTGCGTCACGCTGAAGACATGGAGGTAGGCCGGCTGGGTCGAGCGGATCTTGATCAGCGCTTCCTCGTTATCCTGGAACACCGTTTTATTCAAGCCCCCCCGCACATCAAAGCCGGCACGCCGTTCGACGCGCACAGGCCGTACCTGCGCCTTCACGGTGGTGCGATACATCGCCATCACAGGCCCCGGACGCTTGCCGTCCTTGATCTCTTCGATCTGTTCGTTCGACCACTGTTCCTGCTCGATCACACCGCGCGACACGGACGAAATCAGTTCGTCCGTGATTTGCGAATTATGCAGCACGGATGCGCTTCGCACAAACACCCCCACGGCCTGTTCGATGGCATTGCGGCGGGCTTCGTCGCGGGCCCGCCCTCGCACTTCGTCTAACGACATATCTTTCAAAAACGGTGCCACTCCCTCAGCCATCACCGTGACGGTCGCGAGTGGCTCTGCATACGTGGTGTTAGTCCCTACGAGCATTCCAAAAGCCACACCCAGCAGCATAGTGACAAAAAATGCGCTGTGGGACAACAACGCCAGGTGTGCTCTTTTCGCTACCAGCCTGTGAGGGGCGGCTGTGCAGAGAAAAAATTCGGTGTGCTCAGGGATGCGCATGGAAAAGCCGAAACGTCCATTACTCTCTATGCTACAGCATACGAATCATCGCGTAGCGCGAGGTGTGAGGATAGAGTGAACAGTCTGGAAAGTCAAACTGGCTGGACGCTTGTAAATTGTTGATAAATCATACCTAGTCGTACGCGCTACGGCTTATCCTGTTTGGGCTTATCGGAAGAGTCAGCGGGCGGCCAGAGTTTCAGTTCAGCCTCAAGCTGGAGAATGACATCCTTCTGCCCCTGCGATCGCGCTAAAGCCAGTGCGCGATTCAACTCGGCCCGCGCGTGAGACATATTGCCCAGCGCGCGATAGCTCCAGTATGAACGTTGCGCATAGGCGAGCGCCTCGCCCTGCCGGTTTTGCGCTTCAGCCACACGCGCCAACCCGCTCAAATCCGCCGCAATGGCGGATCGGTTTTCCACCGCCTTGTCCAACTCCAATGCCGCCTGAAAATCCCTAGAGGCATCATCCAGCTTGCCGGACGCCTCTGCAATCAATCCCAGGTTCGTCAGATTGGCGGCTTGAGCCGGGTGATCGTCGAGGGCTTTGTTGATCGCCAGCGCAGCCCGAAACGAGGCGTCCGCCTCCTTCGACCGGCCGGCATGCTTCTCCAACAATCCAATGTTATTGAGCAAGACCGCTTCGCTCTGTTGGTTGCGCGTCTCTCGAGCCAACGCCAATCCTTTGGCGTAGAACGAAGAAGCCTGGTCGGTCTGCCCGGCCAGCTGCAGGGCCGTCCCTAAATGCGTGATCGTCTCCATCACAAGATCCGGACGTTTCAACGACTCCGCAATCGCCAGCGCCTGCTGATGCAGTTGGATGGCGCCGGCCGCTCCCCCGTCCAATGCCGTCACCGCCCCCAAATCGTTCAGCGCCTGCGTCATTCCCGGAAGATCATCCAGGCTTTCCGCAAGCTGCCGGGCCTCGTCAAACATGCCTGTGGCCATCGCCCGGGCGCCACGATCCAATGCCCGGTGCCCCTGCACGCGCAACGCCTGCACCTTGGCAGCCAGCGTCGCCTCCGCGCTTTTGGACGGCTCTCCGGCGCAGGCGGCCACCAGCATGGCCGCGCTCACCATCCCGCTGAGGCCGACTCTGAATCGTTGACTGGTCACTTCGTGATCTGATCCCCCCGGAGGCTTTGCAGACCGCTCCCTGCCCGGCCGGCCTCCTTCGGTTCGGCATTTTTGATCATGGTGCTGACCGGAAAGGTCTTCTTGGCGCCGCGGACGATCGTATTGACATCCTCCAGCGTCGCATTGGCCGTATGAATGAGTGGCGGCATCTCTCTGGCCAGATTTTTCACGGATTCGGTCGCCGCCTTGATGTTATTCACCGCCTCCTGGGCGGAGTCGGTCACAGCCGGCAGCTTGCCCGTCACCAATCGCACATCGCCGGCAATATGGTCCAGCGTCGTCACGGTCTTCTGGATCGAGGCGGTCAGATCCGGCAGCGACGAGGTGGTCTTTTCAACCGCCGCCGCGGTCCGTTGCACGGAGGCGACCACCGTCGGCAGTTCCCTGGTCGCCCGCTCGACGTTCACGAGCACCTGCCCCCCGGTTTGCACGGCCCTGTGCACATCCTTCGTGATGTCTTCTACGCGCAGAAGCGTCCGCTGCACGGATGCCAGCACCGGCTTGATCTCATCCACCATGTCCGCCATATCGCGCGGCTCCGCCACGGTGATGGTCGCCCCGTCCTGCAGCACGGGCTTGTCCGTGCTGCCCATGACGATCTGGACTTGCGTCTGCCCAACCAGCATCCCGCTCTTGCCGAAACTGGCGACGGAATCCGTGCGAATCTTGTTCTGATACTGTTTCAGCAATTGCAACGCCAGGTGAATCGTGCCCTTGTCATCGAACGCCACCTCCTGCACACGCCCGATCCGAATTCCCGACATCAGCACCGGCATGCCCGCTTCGAGGCCATAGGACTTGTTCAGCGTCGCGGTCAGGACATACTTCTCTTCAAACATGTGCTCAGCCTTCGCCATGAAGATCCCGACGACGATCAGGCCGGCCAGCGGGATCATCACAAAGGCGCCCACGATCTGGGCAATGCTTCCCCACGACATGGAATGCGCGTAATGCATCTTCATCACATCACCTCATTGAAAAAATGTTCACGACGCGAGCCGGCTGCCCAGCCCGCCGCCCAGCCCACTACCCAGATAGACTTGCAAGGCCGTATCGGATGTCTTTGCCATGTCCGCATACGGTCCCATCGCCTCGATACGCCCCTGACGAATGAACGCGATCCGGTCGGCATGCTCCAGCAGGGGCGACGGATTGTGCAGCGTGGCGAGAATCGTCACCGGATGCGCCCGCCGGTACGCCGTCAAGACACGGTCCACCCGTGCGACCATCTCCGCATCAAGCCCGGCCATCACTTCATCGAGCAGCAAGAGCTGCTGGTCCATGACCAGGGCGCGCGCGAGCGCCGCGCACCGGGCTTCTCCCGCCGTGAGCTGAGCCGGGAACCGCTTCTGCAGCGGCGCCAGACCGAGCGCCTCGAGTACCGGCATGACACGAGGCCGCAAGTCCTCTTCGTCGATGCCCTGATGGTAGACTAGCGGCAGGCAGACGTTGGTATACAACGTCATATTACTCCGCAGACCCGGCTGCGGCAGGACCACGCCGATCCGCTGCCGCAACTCCGACAGCCCTTCGTCATCCAACGTCGCCAGATCGTGATCGAGCACCCGGACCGTGCCCTGCGCCGGCTCAACCAGGCCGACGCAGAGCTTCAAGAGCATCCCCTTGCCGGACCGGCCGGGCCCCACCAGCAACACAAATTCTCCGGGCTTGACGGCGAGCGTGAAGTCCACGTGCCACTCCTCGCCGTCCATCTCCGCCTGCACGTTGGTCAGCTCGATAGCAAATTGCATCAGAAGTACGCGGTCACCGTCACCAGAATGTCCAGCACAAGGCAAATCGTCACGGAGTTGATCATGGCTGTCGTCGTCTGCTGCGGCACCTCCGTGTAGGACGATCGCACCAACAAGCCGTGATGGCAGCAAATCACCGCAACCGCAGTTCCAAACAGCATCCCCTTGGCAGCCGTCACCAGCACGTCCACCAGCGAGAGGGACTGCGCGACCGCCTGGGCGAACACATGGAACGGAATGGTCAGCTTGATCCTTGCGATAATGAATCCGCCGAGCACGGCGACTGCGTCAAAATAGAACATCAGACACACCATCGACAGCACCACGGCCACGACACGAGGCATGATGATATACCGGGACACGCGAATCCCGATCAATTCCAGCGCGGTGATCTCCTGGGCCACGCGCATATTCCCCAGTTCCGTGGTAATCGCCGTGCCGGATCGCCCAATGACGATAAACGCCGTCAGCAGCGGTCCCAGTTCCCTGATGATCACCACCACGATAATGCTGCCGATCAACCCTTCACCGCCGACCTTGGGCAGCTGAGTCCCGGCCTGTGTGATCACGATCAGCCCCAGCATCAGCGCAATGGCACTGATCACCGGCAGGGCATCCACGCCCGTAAAGAGCATCTGGCGAAGCGTCACGCGGAGCGCCGCCCAGCGTCCCTGCCGGCCTGGCGAGATCAGCTCGCGCAGCGTCACATAGACATGGGCGGAAAGGTCCGTCAGATACAGATATCCGTCGATCGTTCTTTGTCCGAGCCATCCGATCACGCTGACCTCTGCGGGCGCTGGTTGTCGAAGTGAACCTGGGGGCGAAAATCTCCTGCGATTCTAGGAGAAACGTCACGTGAATGCAACGCATGCCCTCCCTGCACCGGCGATTTGACAAGGTGCGGGAACGGGCCTAGACTTCGGGCCGTCAGTTTCTTGCCAGCCCGATCATCAGAACGAATCGTGCACGCAGACACGCGGAGGAGGCCCACGATGCAGGTATCCCGACAGACTGTTGCCGCCGTCATCACCTGGCTGGGGCTGACCGGCCTCATGATCGGCCTGCCGCCGGCAACCCTCGCCGGCGATCCGATGGAGGAAATCAACAAGCGCTTTCAGCAGCGCAAGGAAGCCGGCGAGACCGCCCTCCTCGATGTCCAACAGCAATACAACGCGCAACGCGCCGCCATGGAGATGCAATGGAAGCAACGCGAGCAGGCGATTGCCGACCGATGGCAGCAGGTCAAACGCGAAGCCGAAAAAAAATGGGATCGCGCCCGGCAATCCAATGAAAAGGAATGGGTGGACTATTCACCCTCCTATGAAGCCCGCAGCACGGTGGATTTCGAGCAGGGCGTCATTGCGATCACCGTCCTGGTCCCGATCGGCGAAACCGGCTCGTCGCACGCCGACCCTGCCGCGGTCCTGCTGGCGATGAAGGATATCCAGGCCGAAGCCGGCGCGATGGGAGCCCCGCGACTGGCGGCCGCGTCGACTGCGGATCCTGCCAGCGTGATGATCGCGCGCGCGGCCATGCCGGCGGCCTGGGCAAAAATCATCCAGCAATTCGAGCAGGTCTTTTCCAGGGAAGCCAAGGCCGGCCGGCCTGTGCTGGCCAATCAGGTGGTGGCCAAATCGGGCGCGCCCGTCGCGCCGCAGGCGGCGAAGTCGTTCGTGGAGTCGGAAGTCATTCCCAACGCCGTCGTGGAAGACAAGCCGATGCAGGCGCAGGATGGCGTCGCCCGCGCCCAGGTGACCGCAAAGGTGCCGCTCGCGCCGGACCACCTCCAGCAACGCGCCCAGTTGTACCGGGACGATGTCGCCGTTCACGCGAAGCGCCACGGCCTCGATCCCCGCCTGCTGTTTGCCATCATCCACACGGAATCCTATTTCAATCCGCTTGCGCAGACCCCGACGCCGTCTTACGGCCTGATGCTGCTGGTCCCCCGGGGACCGGCCCGCGATGCCTACAATTATCTCTACAAGAACGACATCGTGCTCGATGATGGCTATCTCCAGGACCCGGCGCACAATGTCGAACTCGGCGCCGCCTACCTGCATCTGCTGCGCCGGCAACTCGTTCCCAATATGGAGGAAGGCGACAAGAAAAACTTTCTGGTCGCCTGCGCCTACACGTGGGGCATGGACAAGACCCGCGACCAGATCCTGAAACAGGCCCGAGTCCAGGACCTGACCTCCACCCAGGTGTTCACCCTCCTCACCCAGAAAACCCCGGAGAACACACGCGCGTATCTGCACCGGGTCAAGGACCGCATCGCGCTCTACGAATCACTCCCGCCAAAATAACACCCCTTGTTTCGACCCGCACGCAATTGTCTCCAGCATGAGGCACGCATGAGGATTGACTTGTGTGCGGCTTTTGAATAGGCTGCACCCGCATCTCGCCTTGGGAGGTCTGCATTGCTCGGCCGAACGTCCAAACTCTTGTCTTCCGATGCCGCCCTCGGCGGCTTCGTCACCCTCCTCTGCCTGATCGCCTATTTCGGGGACTGGCCCCTGTTCCACTCCATCGAAGCCTGGACCTATGACGTGCGGGTCCCGTTGCGCGCGACCCCCAAACCATCCGATCAAATCGTCATCGTCGGCGTGGATGAGGAAAGCCTGACCAGGATCGGACGCTGGCCCTGGCCGCGGTCCGTGATCGGAGAGCTGCTCGACATCCTGCGCGAAAGCGGCGCCAAGGTGATCGGCGTCGGATTCGTCTTCTCCGAACCGGACCAGAACCAGGGCTTGCAGGAAGTGCGGGCCATCCGGAGAGAATTGTCCCTCCAGGGCCAATCTGTATCGAAACCCAAACCGGGCTCGAAGCCCCGCGAAGGCGAGGCCCGCTCCCAGGCAATGCTCCGCATGGCGCTCGACCTGCTCGGTGAAGCGGAGGTGCGGCTGGACCATGACGCGAAGTTGAAAGCCACCTTCCAGCGCACACCGCAGATCGTCTTGCCGATGCTGATGGAGCCGGGGAAACCGGGTGGCGAAGCAGAAGAAATTTCGAAGCCCGTGCTGGCGAACGCCATCGCGCCCCCCACGCCCCCCCTGAGCACCGACACGCTCCTCCAACTCGAAACGCGCAAGCTGATCCCGCCATTGCCCGCGTTTTTGCCCGACGGCGTGGCGCTCGGCCATCTCACAATGTCCGAAGACCGTGACGGCAAGGTCCGCCAGGAACCATTGGTACTCGAGCACCGTGGACGTCTGTATCCGTCGTTCGCCCTGCGCATCCTCAGCATGTATCTCAAGATCCCGCCCGGCCAGATCGCGATCCAGCCGGAGCGTGCCGTGACGGTGGGAGCCGTCCGGATTCCGGTCGACGCCGCGATGCGGATGCCCATCAGCTTCAACGGGCCGGCGGGAACGTTCAAGACCGTGCCGGCCCACGCGGTGCTGACGGGACAGGTGTTGCCGGAAACATTCCGCGGCAAGCTGGTCCTGCTGGGGCCGGTGGCCCACGAGATCACCAAGCACCTTGCCACCCCGACCTCCCGCGGGATGTCGGAAATGGAAGTCGTCGCCAACGTCCTGCAGAACGCCCTCAACAAAAACCTCCTCTCGACGCCGCCCTGGGCGTTCGCCGCGGAATTTGGCATGCTCGTCGGCTTTGGAGTGATTCTGATGGCGGGACTGCCCCGGCTCAGGACCCTCGCAGCCGGCATCGTCACGGGCATTCTCTTGGCCGGCTGCCTGGTCGGCACCACGCTCGCGTACGCTCGCCACGGCTACCTCGTCACGGCGCTCTATCCCAGCTTGCTGCTGGTCCTCGGCTTTGCCACGCATGGTGCGCGCCGGTTCCTGCTCTCGTCCAAGCAGCAGGAGATGGTGGTGGCGGACGGCATCGAATCGAACAAAATGCTCGGGCTGTCGTTCCAGGGACAGGGTATGCTGGACATGGCATTCGAGAAATTCAAAAAATGCCCTTTGGACGAGCCGGTCATGGACCTGCTCTATAACCTGGCGATGGATTTCGAACGCAAGCGCATGTTCAACAAATCCATCGCCGTCTACGAGCACATCGCGACACACGACCCGGCTTTCAAGGACATCAAAGAACGGACAGCCCGCCTGAAGGAAGCCGAAACGACGATTACGTTCGGGAGCGGCTCCAAGCGCACCAGCGCGGAGGGCACGGTCATCGTCACCGGTGGCGCCGCGCGTCCCACGCTCGGCCGCTACGAAATTGAAAAAGAACTCGGCCGCGGCGCCATGGGCACGGTGTTCCTCGGCAAGGACCCGAAAATCAACCGGTTCGTCGCCATCAAGACCCTGCGCCTGGATGAAGTGGACGCCGAACTGGTCGCCGAGGTGAAGGAGCGGTTTTTCCGCGAAGCCGAATCTGCCGGGCGCCTCAACCATCCACACATCGTGACGATCCACGACGCGGGTGAAGAACAGGAACTGGGCTACATCGCGATGGAAGTCCTGGACGGCAAGGACCTCAAGGAGTGGTGCCGAAAAGACAACCTCCTGCCTGTCAAACAGGTTCTGGAAATCGTCGCCGATGTGGCGGAGGCGCTCGACTATGCCCACAGCCAGAATGTCGTCCACCGGGACATCAAACCCGCCAACATCATGATGCTGAAGGACGGCACCGTGAAGGTGACGGACTTCGGCATTGCCCGGATCACCACCTCGTCGAAAACCCAAACCGGCGTATTGCTGGGCACGCCCAGCTACATGTCGCCCGAACAGATCACCAGCACCAAGGTGGACGGCCGCGCCGATATCTTTTCGCTGGGTATCGTATTGTTCGAAATGCTGACGGGCGAGAAGCCGTTTCAATCCGACAATGCGGCCACGCTCATGTTTCAAATCGCCAAGGAGCCGCACCCCTCCATTCTCACGGTCCGCCCCGATCTGCCGGGAACGTGCGAAGCTGTCATCAACAAGGCCCTGCAGAAGGATGCGGCCCAGCGGTACCAGCGGGCGGCGGAGATGGCCCAGGCATTACGGGCTTGCGCTCAGGGCCTCACCTAAGTACACTACAGCCTCAACTGGAGGGAGGCGGGATGCCAAAACTGATTCTCAAATCGCACGGCGCCGTCATCAAAGAAATCAAGCTGGACAAGCAGCGTCTGACGATCGGCCGCAAGCCGGACAACGACATCGTCCTGGACGACCAATCGGCCTCCGGGCACCACTTGCGCGTCATACAGATCCAATCGGTCTTTTTTATCGAAGATGCGGGCAGCAGCAATGGCACCTTTGTAAACGGCAAGAAGACCGACCGGAAGCAACTGGTCAACGGCGACCAGGTCGCCATCGGCGAGCACACGTTGCTCTACCAAGAGGACAGCAAGGCACCCGTCGCTGCGCCGCCGAAGCCGTCCTTTGATGCAGACAAGACCGTGGTCATGACGCCGGAACTCCAGCGCGAATTACTCAAGGCGCAAGGCGGCAAAGCCGCTGCCGCTGCCCAAGCCAAGCAGGTCCTTGTTCTCAAGGTTGTGGCCGGCACGACGGACCAGAAGGAATACAAGCTCACCGGTCCGGTGTGCATTATCGGCTCGCAGGACAACGCCACCGTCAAGCTCAGCGGCTGGTTCGCTCCCAAACGGGCCGCGCTCTTGAACCGCCAGGGCAGTGGCTATGCCGTCGCCATGTCGGAAGAAGGGAAAAAAGTCCTCGTCAACGGACAGCCCATTCAAGGCTCGATGGCTCTCAAGGAAGGCGACCTGATCGAGGTGGCCGGCGTCACCCTGCAGTATTCGACGAAAGAAGAATAGCTCCCGGTTGTTTGTTTCTTCGCTCCCCATCCTCGCTTTCCCGCACGTCTGATACACTGTGAGCATGCACCGGACACGTTCCCTGTCGACCATCACTGCCATCGCCCTTTTCATTTCCTCCGGCTGCCAGACGACCGACCGTGCGCTCAACACGGCGGAAAAGGCCGTCGTCAGCCCGACAGTCAGAACCGTCGTCGGGATCGTCGCCGGCAAATCCCCTGAGGCCGTGATTAGGAAACGCCTGGAAAGCTACGCGCACAATCCCGTACGACTGATCAAGGACATCCGCGCGGCTCAACGGGACTACGAAGCGCTCAAATCGGCCCTGACCGGCAAGGTGAGCAAAACCTGGGGCAAGAAAGAGGTGCAACTCCCCGATCGCACCCACTATGTCAAATACACCCAGAACTACAAAAGCCGTGCGATCGTGGACTTCGACAAGGGCGAGATTCTCGTGGAGACCCTGGATGCCGAGGATCCGCAAGGGAGCCTGAAAAATGCGATCGTGACCACTCTTCTGACGCCCGACGATCCCCGCGCGGTGGACCTCTTCTCCGATAAAGGGGTGACACTGACGAGCGAGAAAGACCCGTATCTCCTGGGACTGGTCCAGGATCAGAGCGGCAAGTCCATCCGCACGCCCGCCGACGCGGACGCCTTTGCAACCTATCTCCTGGAAAAGAAATCGAACCAGCGCACGATCGAACAGGATGGCGGATCTAAAACAGCGCACGCCGTCACCATGGGCATGGTTCCGAACTTCGCCAACAAACAGGCTGAAAAATATCGGCCGCAAGTCAGTCGGTTCGCGGAGCAGTACAAGGTCAGCCCCAATCTGGTGTTCGCGATCATTCGGACGGAAAGCAACTTCAATCCCTTTGCCGTCAGCAGCGCCCCGGCCTACGGCCTCATGCAACTCGTGCCGACGAGCGGTGGGCGGGAAGCCTATCGGCGCGCAAAAGGCTCGGACACCACGCCGTCACGGGACTACCTGTTTAACACAGACAACAATATCGAGCTGGGGGCCGCCCTGTTGAACGTCCTGCTCTACAAGCAATTTGAAGACGTGGACAATGCGGTCTCTCGCGAATACTGCGTCATCTCCGCCTACAACACCGGCCTGCGCAACGTCCTCCGCACCTTTGCCAAGGACACGGTCGCCGCCGTCAACCAGATCAACAGCCTCGAGCCGCCGGCCGTCTACGACACACTGCGCCAGAGCCTGCCCTACCAGGAAACACGCGACTACCTGGTCAAGGTCACCTCGTTCCGCAAGCAGTTCGTCAGCGCGCAATAAAAACGCCTGCCGGCATGTGCCGGCAGGCGTTCAGTTTCACAACGCCTTTCAGCGTCGCAGTAACAGCTTACCGCGGTGAGGCTCCCCGCCAGGCCCCGCGCTCCGATTGATGTCGGGTACCCGGACGTCCGTGAGCCGACCGATGGTGCATCGGCTGGTGCGATCTCTGGGACGGCGCAGGAGCCGGGCTCCCTGCCGCAAGCGGCACGGCCTTGCCGAGCAGCTTTTCGATCGCGCGCAGTTGATCATGGTCCTCGGCGGTGACGAAACTGGTCGCCTTCCCCGTCGCGTGCATGCGCGCCGTGCGCCCGATCCGATGGACATAGTCCTCCGGGCAATTCGGCAGATCGAAGTTGACGACATGGCCGATGTTCGCGACGTCAATGCCACGGGCGGCAACATCCGTCGCCACCAGCACGCGGAACGTGCCGCGCCTGAACCCTTCCAGCGCCGCGCGACGTTGCGAGAGGCTTCGGTTCCCGTGAATCACGGCCACCTTGTGCCCGGCAGTGCCCAGGACACGCCCCAGCTTGTCGGCCCGATGCTTCGTCCGGGTAAAGACAAGCACAGAGTCCTTGTTCTCCCCCAACAGTGACACCAGGAGATTCGGCTTGCCATCGTGCGTCGTGTGATGCACTGCCTGCGTGACGCCGGTGACCGGCGTGGCCGGCCGGGAGACCATCACGGATATGGGATTCTTCACATTGGCGCGGGCTAGTTGATTCAAATCGGCCGGCATCGTGGCCGAGAACAGCAGCGTTTGCCGTTCCTCCGGCATGGCTTCCAGAATTTGATTGATCTGGGGCGCGAACCCCATGTCGAGCATGCGGTCGGCCTCATCCAGCACCAGAATCTTCATCGGCGCCAGATTGACCGTGCCGTTCCACATGTGGTCCAGCAGCCGTCCCGGCGTGGCGACGAGCACATCCGGACGCTGGCGAAGGCCTCGCACCTGCGCCTGCATATCGGCGCCGCCGACAATCGTCGTGGCGAAAATACGCATGCTGCGGCCAAGCTGATCGATGACGCCCTGAACCTGGATCGCTAATTCGCGAGTCGGGACGAGAATGAGCGCGTGGGGCTGGCCTTTCGGCATGGCCGCCAGACGCTCGATGATCGGGATGACAAACGCAGCGGTCTTGCCGGTGCCGGTTTGCGCGCATCCCAGCACGTCACGTCCCTGCAGCGCATGCGGAATGGCCTGCTCCTGGATGGACGTAGGGTTGATAAAACCTGCCTTGGTCAGGTCCCGCAAGAGGGATTCGGACACACCAAGGGTGTTGAACGTAGACGTAGCAGTCTGCACAAACTATCCTTTCAGTTTGATCGCATGAAACGGGATCAGAGAACCGAGGGGAGACAGAATCAGGAAGGAATCCGCTCTAGCCTGGACCTAATCGCGATGCGATCGCGAAGTCCGTTATGGTTGAACATCATCACCGCCGGACTATTACACTGATGACGTAGGCACACTATACAACACCCCATTTCATTCGTCAATCTTTATTCTGACTACCGCTTCGTGTACACTCGGGATCGTTCCACACTGACCAGGAGGATGCCATCGGACGACCAGCCAAAACGACGCTCGCCAAGCGCGACCGTGAAAAATCGAAGCAGATGAAGCAGCGCGAGAAAGAAGCGCGCCGCGAACAGCGCAAGACGGAGAAAGCCGAGCGGCCTCAGCGGCCTGAGGGTGAAGACCCGGATCTGGCCGGACTCCACTGGGGACCGCAAGACCCGCTGTACTAATTCTCCCTTCGGCCCTCCCCTCCCACGCTCTTCTCCAATCGGGCAGTGATCTGTCCGTGTTTACAATGTTTCGGACGGCCCTGTAGACTGACGTCACCGTGGCCACGAACCCCCGCACGCCCCCATCGACCGAGACAACCACCAACTCATCACCCGCTGACCCTGTCGATCGGGCAATCCACTATCACGACCAGACCAAACATCATTTCTTCCGGTATGCCCGATCGCTGGGCCATCTGGACTGGGCCAATCAACCCAATCCCTTCCGGCGGTTTACGGACGCGCCCTTCTATCCCCTTTCGTTGTTGAAACCGGAAGAGGAGCCTGTATCCCCTGTCTACGAGGCAATTTATCAGCGTGCGGCAGCCCCGCCCCAGCCGGTCACAATCAGAACACTCTCCCGGTTCCTTGAGCTTGCACTGGCGATCACGGCTTGGAAGCGGGCCGGGCAAACTCAATGGGCGCTACGGAGCAATCCATCATCAGGCAATCTGCATCCCACAGAAGGCTACCTCCTGCTTCCACCGATGCAGGGGCTCTCTGACGGCCACGGCCTGTACCACTATGCGCCTCACGACCATGGACTGGAGTTGCGGGTGGAATTGCCCACGGAGGAAGCGACTCGCCTCCTCGGAACTTTTCCCGCCGATGCCTGCTTGCTGGCCTTCACATCCATCATCTGGCGGGAAGCCTGGAAATACGGTGAACGGGCGTTTCGCTACTGCCATCATGACGTCGGCCATGCCATCGGCGCGGCCCGCATTGCTGCCGCCACGCTCGGGTGGAATCTGGCGCTGCTCGATGGAACGGATCAGGCGACACTAGCCTCCCTGCTCGGCGTGAACCGCGAAGAGGATTTTGCGGATGCCGAGCGCGAACACTGTGATTGCGTGGCGGTCGTCTGGCCTGCCGGCGAGGCGGCTACAATCCCCCTCTGGCTCGATCCAGCGGCGGTCCAAGCCCTGTCGCAGGGCCGCTGGCATGGGCGAGCCAATCGGCTGAGCCATGATGCGCCGGTCCCGTGGGAGATCATTGACGACGTAGCCGAGGCCACGCGAAAAACCAGCATCGAACACCAGTCCGTGACATTCTCCCGTCACACACCTTCCCCAACTCCATCTGAAATACTCAAGAGGGGCCCGGAGGCTGGGACGATCATCCGGCAACGGCGGAGCGCCGTTGCACTGGATGGGAAGACCTCGATCACCGCTGCGACCTTCTATCGGATGCTGACCCGCGTGATGCCCCGCGTGGAACGCCGGCAGTCAGATCGTCCCGTGCCGTGGGATGCGCTGCCGTGGGATCCGGCGATCCACCTACTGCTCTTTGTCCATCGCGTGGAGGGACTGACGCCGGGCGTCTACGTTCTGGTTCGTGATCCTGCCAAGCTGCCGCTCCTCAAGAATGCAATGAACCCCCATATTGAATGGGTCTTCGCTCCCAACTGCCCCGAGAACCTGCCCTTGTACGGAATTCTGGAAGGAGATGCTCAACGGGTCGCCGCGCAAGTCAGTTGCCACCAGGACATCGCCGGCGACAGCGCCTTTTCGCTGGGCATGCTGGCTGAATTTGAAGGGCGCGTGAAGCAAGGTGCCTGGTGGTATCCCCGTCTATTTTGGGAATCGGGCCTTGTCGGGCAGGTGCTCTATCTGGAAGCGGAAGCAGCGGGGGTGCGCGCGACCGGGATCGGCTGTTTCTTCGACGACCCGGTGCACGAGATCGTCGCGCTCAAAGACTACACGTTCCAATCACTCTATCATTTCACCACCGGCGGCCCGATCGAGGACCCACGCCTGACTACTTTACCGCCCTATGCCCACCTGGAACGCAGCACATAAGGCTCGAAGCCTGTCTGAGCTGCAGGCTGCGGGCGGTTCAGAGCAAGCGGCCTGCTCTTATCTGCTTCACCCTCCCCGCTGTGCCAAGCGGGCCTTGATGCGCTGTTTCCAACGAGGGTCCTGAACCTTTTCCAATAACATCTTCAGCACCGCCGTCTCGTCCGGGCTCTTCACGGGACCCAGCCCATATTTCTCCGGCGTGAGTTGCAGAATTTCTCCGAGGTTGCGGTTGAGAACCTTGTATTTGAACGATCCCAGAAAGTAGAGCGAACGGGCCGGCACCTCGATGAGGTCCTTCCGGTCCGAGGAGATCATGTGAAGCCGGCCGCCTGCATGAAAAAACGGGATGTGGTACTTCATCGGTGGAGCATTTTCGAGAAAGAAGAGACCGTTCGAGAGCGTCGTCATGCAGGATTGCCGGTAGACGATCCCTGCCCGCTCGTCCTGCGTAATCGTCACGCAGGACAGCTCGTACGGCGCCTCCGACATGTCGTAAAAGCCGAAAATCAGCGCAGCGCTTTCCTCCGCCGTCGTCCGCACCTCCGGCTTGAGCGCACATCCGCTCAACACCAGCGCCACGACCATAATAACCAACCTCAAACCGGTTGCTGCCACCCTTATTTCTCCCCTATCCAATTAGACATTGATGCCTTTGGGCTTGCACACTACAATGAACGCCCAGGTGACAGCAATGAACGTTGCTTCCAACTCTGATGACCAGGGGCGCCTCCGCATTGTGGTGGCGACGATTGTCATCAATATCGTCGCCGTCGCGCTGCTGACCTTCGCCCCATGGTCGGATTGGAAGACGGGGCTCGCGCTCAACCTCGTCGATAACCTGCTCCTGCTGGGCTACGTGGCGATGCATCGCGACGCACTCCTCGCGCGATTCATGGTCTTCGGTCTGGCCGTTGGATTCACAGAATTGGCGGCGGACGCCTGGCTTGTCGATTACACCCGCACATTGGATTATTCCATCGGCGGTGGCCCGATACTATAGCGCTCCCCCCTATGGATGCCCTTCGCATGGGAGATCGTCGCGGTGCAATTCGGATGTGTCGGTCTATGGTTGTGGCAGCGATTCAACGGCTGGGGATTGGCGACGATCGGTCTCCTGGGTGCCCTCAACATACCCTATTATGAAGAAATGGCGCGACGCATCAACTGGTGGGAATACCGCGACTGCCGGATGATTTCACACACGCCCTATTACATCATCCTCGGCGAATTCGGCATCGCCATTCTGCTGGCACTCCTCGCCAAGCGAGTGTCACGCGGCAACTGGACCACCGCACTCTGGGCAGGAGCCGCCGGCGGCGCGGGCATCTTCGTCTGCTATGCCATCGCCTACGGCATCACCGACGGCCTCATCCCTCGCTAGCAGACCTCCCCCACACCGCGAAATGGTTCCTGACACCGTATTCTCCTCCCCCTAAACTTTGTGGCGTTTTGTCATCGCTGAGGGCACATTGTGGCACACTCCCCCTCACGCGCCTGCCTCACTTCTGAGACAAGAAAAATCTGCAACCCCTTGAAGGTTCAGGGAGAAGGGTTCAATCGCGCCGATTTTTCTCCGAATGGCAAAGAAGTTGCACCTAGTGATTTGCGATCTCGTGCAGGAGAAAGACGATGCCGAATCAGGATCACATCCTCACCTTCGATGAAAAAAAGGCCGCCGAAGCCGCCTTTAGGGGCCTCCCTATTGATCCGGCTTGGTCCCCGAGTGCCCAAACGATTTATGCCGGTATCCTCACGCACACACTGGGCCGGAATATCGTCGAAGAAGCCACGCAGGAAACGCTCGCGTTGGTAGGTGGAGAGCTCAAAACCTCGGAAGAATTCTATACCTCGCTTGCGTGAGCCGGCGGGCTCATCATCACTTTGTCGAGCCTCTGCCCGCAGAGAACCCTCGCGCACTCCGAAAATGGTTCCTGACACCTTTTTCTCCCCTCAACCTCATTCTCTTCACATTTACTATCCTTCAGTTCTTCTCGGGGGCAACATCTCCTTCCCATAATCGCTTTGTCATGTTTTCGCAAAACCAGGAAACATTTACATGAACAGGAAGGCCCTTGACTTGTTGTCTGAGGATTGCATGGCCTACAAAATTGACGATGTTTGTAGGATGAATCACTCCTGCGTTGTCCGTGTAACCTACGGTAGGTCGACCTCTATTAACGGACGTGAGGCCGGTGAGCCCAGAGACACCTGCAATACTGACGATCGCCTGATCAAATTGGCAGAACAATCCTACATGCTTAGCTATGCCTCGCCCCAAGTTAATGAACCCAAAGTGAAGCTCCTCATGTGGGTCATCACCAGGCCTGGATCGGAGTTCAAGATGAAGCGTAAGAGAGGGATGGGGTCGCCGGCCGAACATATCCTCCAAATCAAAATGCTCAAGCTTGTAGAACCCCTCTGTTGTACGCTTGAAGTACTCACGTCCTGCAACCATCGCGCGGTGTGGTGTCTTCTCGCTCGCAGGGATAAGACATTTAAGATATCCACTCCCAGCTGAACTGGGGTCAGAAATTGTATCGAGCAGAACGTTATCAACTACAGGCTGGGTACTATTGAGAATGGACTTTTTTATGGCGGCGTGAAATTCCGCAACGTCTGTGATTGGTTTGAGTTTCTTTGCCTGTTCATTTTGATCAGTCTCGATTCCCCAAACCAAAACTCCGCCGTCCGAATTTGCAAAGCCGGAAAGCGCTCGCGAGAAGTTAAACTTCTCGGAGTCATCCAGCTTCCCATACGAACGATTCTTCTTGGTTTTGAATTCTAGATGAAGACTCTCCTTTTCGCAGTCATTGACAAGCTTTTGAAGGTCGTCGCGAGTCCTGAGAGATTCGTAAAGGAATTTGAGTGGATCAGTAGCCATGCTGGTTGCCTCTCTGTTCAGGAGAGCCACAAGCCCTCAACCGCGTTGTGGACAGGCTACTTTCCCCAGTGATTTGTGTCAACAGCCGGTCGGCATGCGCAGCGAATAGCGACCGGCCACTCGTCCTCCCAACGCAGACGGCGTGTATCAAGGCCCGCTAATATGGTCAGCGGGTTTTTGTAGGAGGCAAAGATTCCGTGGGAGGTCGGCGTGGCTGATCCTCGGTCCTGCGCGCATCGACCGAGCACCGCCCTTAGTTTAAAACATCTGATTGGTTCTTGCGTGCGCGGGCGGCGAGCATAGAGGATCAGCCACGTCGGCCGGTCCTCTGTTCAGTACTTGCAGGGATTAGAAAAACAAAAGCCCGCTGATCTTTCGACCAGCGGGCTTTGTTTATAACCCGGCAGCGTTCTACTTTCCCACTGCCTCACAGCAGCAGTAGCATCGACCCTGGAGGGCTTAACTTCCGTGTTCGAGATGGGAACGGGTGGGGCCCCTCCGGCAAGGCCACCGGGAATTCGTGATTCGTTACTCGTTATACGTTATTCGTTAATCGCAGGAAAAAACTCTAGCGTTTAACGGTTCACGATTCACGTGTAACGAAAGAAGACCATGTCTACCAGGAGCAAATGTATAAGTTAAGCCGCACGACCGATTAGTACTGGTTAGCTTCAGCCCTTACGAGCCTTTCACACCCAGCCTATCAAACACGTGGTCTACGTGTGGTCTACAGGGGGCTTGCGCCCCGGGAGATCTCATCTTGAGGCAGGCTTCTCGCTTAGATGCTTTCAGCGATTATCCCAACCGGACATAGCTACCCGGCACTGCCGCTGGCGCGACAACCGGCACACTAGAGGTCCGTTCTTCACAGTCCTCTCGTACTAGTGAAAACCCCTCTCAAATCTCCTCCGCCCACAACAGATAGGGACC